>JAEEGK010005619.1_pt1 | contig 30317 bp, 19 predicted proteins | sample 8958771 | NCBI WGS metagenome assembly JAEEGK01 (sample SAMN16246547, study PRJNA631951) | gut metagenome | biome: gut microbiome; feature: rumen; material: SC-attached | host: Bos | place: Iran: Karaj | collected 2018-10 | reverse complement strand
ATTATTATCATTATTATTATCATTATTATTATTATTATTATTATCATCAACATCAACTCTAACTATATCTTTATTTTTTCCTTTAACGATTTTTTTCTTTAAATCCTGATAAGCATCTTTAACATGACTTCCAACATAATTAACTCCTTTTTTAATTTGTTTTGTAGCAGGTTGACTTTTTTCAGAAACATAATGAGTAGCTTTCTTTATTCCAGAATAAGCATTTACAGTTCCTTTTTTTAATTTATCTTTAATATGCATATCTTGTATTTTTTCACCTATATTTTTACTAAAACCTTTTATTTTCCCAAAAAAGTTTCCAAATTTTTTTTTTTCTTTTTTTTTCACTTCATCAGTTTTTAATTCATAATTTTCAAATTCAGGATAATTATTTTCAATATTTTCAATAATTTCATTTGGATTATCAAAATCAGGTTCAAATAATTTTTGACCTAAAACTTTAGCTTTAAGTAATCTTCTATAATAATTAATACCATTAGTTTTATATTTAATTTCAATAGGTAAAGAGGAATTAATTTTTAATTGTTCAATCATATTATAAAATTTAGAATTACTTCCTAAAGTTAAAAAACTTAAAAGATAAGAATCTAAATCTTCATCAATATTTCTTATATATGATATTGATTTTCCTAATTTTTCATGTGCTTGAGAACATGTTTCACATAATGTTATTCCGTGATTTATTGATATTTTTGAAGGATTTTCTGAAGAACAATCTGCACATTTACTATTCTTTTCATCAATGTTATATATTAATAAACGATTCTCGTTTGGAATTTCAGATTCCATTTTTTTTTTATTATTTTTATTTTTTTTATGTTTCTTTTCATTTCTTTTTTAAATATTTATTTTATATTTAAATATTAAAAATTATTTCTTTAAATATCCTTTATGTAACATATATCCAAAGAATAAAATAAAATTTAAATTCCTCATTTAAAATTTAATTCAGATTAAAAATAAAAAAAAAATGAAAACAGAAGAAGAAAAAAAGCAAGATTCAAATATAGATCTTCAACAAGATGCCAAAAATTTAGTTCTCCAAGAACTGGAAAAGAAGGGAGTAATAAACTATATGAGAGCAAAAATTAAAAAGAGTATATTAGACATAATAGACAATGAAAAAGATTCAACAAAGCAAAAATTAGAATTTGATTTTATGACTCCACTTCACAGATTAAATAAATCAAAAGAAATATTAATAGCTTGTCACTTAATAAAAGAATTTTTAAAATTTTATGAATTAGAATATACTTTTCCAATATTTGAAAATGAATCAAATGTAAAAGAAAATATAAAAAGAGAAACATTATTTAAAGAATGTAAATTAAAAGAAAATAAAGAAGATCCAAAACCAGTTTTACTTCAATTAGTATATGAACAATTAAATAGAAAAGAAAATATTCCAATTAATAATGCTACTAATAATATATATAATCAAGGTCCTGCTGAAAGATATGGTTTTGGAAATTATAGTTCTGTTTATAATAATCCAAGTAAAACTGATGATGATTTAAAAGGTAATTATTCTAATCCTATTATTCCTGGAAAATTACAATTAGCTCCAATTTCATTTGCTAATAAATCTGTGAATTTAAATGATGATTCTTCTAATAAATTTAATACTTTAAATATTAGTGATGTTTATAAAAGAGATAAAAATCCATCTGATGAAAATAAGGAAATTACAGCACAAGATATTTTAAATAAAGGAAGAAAAAAAAATGAAGAAAACGAAAATAATAATAATATTGATCCTGTATTAGGAACACCAATGATAACAAATTTAGCACAAGCAATAGCAAATACAAATAATTCTAATAATAATAATGGTATTAATAATAATAATAATATTAATAATCATAATAATACTACCGTTACTAAAACTGTTACTACTACAAAAAATGGAAAAATTACTTCAGAAACTACTAAATATGTTATTGAAAATAATAATAATGATAATTATGATGATGAATTTAATGATATTATTGAAGATATTGATAATAAAGATAAAGGAGATAAAGGAGATTTAAATGTTGAAAGTCAAAAAAGTTTTGGTACTTCTAGTAATAATGTAGGAAGCTTTGGTTTTGATAGCTCTGTTACTAATTTTAATGAAAAAAATTTTGATTATGTTGAAGATGTTGATAAACCATAATTTTTAATTTTAATTTTTTTAAAAAAAGGATTTTTTTTATTAATTTTTTTTATTTATTTGTTTTTTTTTCTTTATATTAATTCTTTTATATAAAAAAGGCTTTTAATAATAATATCATTAAATAATTTATACTTTTCTAATAATAGAAAACTTCTTCTTCCTCAAAAATAAAAAAAACATTAACAAAAATAAAATTAACATTTACCAAATAAATTAAATATAAAAAAGAATCCCTTTTAAAAATCTTGAATGGCTTTTTTCAAATTTAATGAACATATATAGTAAAAATAAAATAAATATATATTAAAAAAAAATGATATCCTTAACACTAATCATAATAATTTTCATATTATTATCGGTGTTTACATTTTTAATGGATAAATGGTATAATGGCCCTTTAACACCATTAGTTCATGAAATGAAAAATAAAATAATTATAATAACAGGAGGTTCTCGAGGAATAGGATTTGAAACAGCAAAAAGTTTATTAAAAAATGGAGCAACAGTAATTTTAGCTTGTAGAAAAGAACAAGAAGCAATTGATAGTATTAATACATTAGAAAATGAAGATGAAAAAACACGATGTATTTTTATGAAATTAGATTTAACTAATTATGATTCAATTTTAAATTTCAGTCAAGAAATTATAAAAAAATTTAATAAAATTGATATATTAGTTAATAATGCTGGTTCTTGTTTTCAATTTTTTAATGAAACAAACGGTATTGAAAATACATATTTTACTAATCATGTTGGACATTTAATTTTAACTGTTTTATTATTAAATCATTTTAATGAAAAAGGAAAAATAATAAATGTTTCTACTACAAAATATAAAAGAATTACAGAAAAAATTTTAAATCAATTTACATCTGAATCAAATTTAGATTTTTCATATACAAAAAAAAATTATGATTGGATGAAAACATATGTTTTATCAAAATTAGCAGATGTACATTTCACAACTTACTTATCAGAATATATTGAAAAGAATAAATTAGATTTAAAAACTTCAGTTTTACATCCTGGTTTTATAAATAATCATTTTTTTAGAGATATTGAAGCAAATTCTCTTTATTGGTTTGTTAGAGATACTTTACAAATTCCTTTTAGATGGTGTATATTTAAAAATAATATTATGGGTGCTCAAACTACTTTACATTGTGCTTATATGAATTTTGAAGAATTAATTAATGGTGGTTATTATGTTGATTGTCATTTTCAAGCTCTTAGAGAAATTGGAAAAATTCAATATGCTAAAAAAATGATGAATTTTACTAAAATGTTACTTGAAAAAAATAATATTGTTAAAGGAAATAATGATGTTATGAAGTTTTTTGAATAAGGCTTTTTTTTTATTTTTATTTAAAAATAAAAAATTATTTTTTTGGTATTATTTAAATATTTTTAGCATAGGGGTTAGTTAATAATAGTACTAAAAAAATATCAAATGGTTAATAATATTAAAATATTTTTTATTATTTTTATTTTTAAATATCAATGATTTATTATTTTATAAATTAGAATTTGAAAATAATTAAAAGTTTAAAAAAAGATTATCAAAATTTTATTTTTTTTTCAAAAAATAATATATTTAAACATCAGGAGTAGCAAATATTAAGAAACCAATTTGACCAACATAAAGATAACACATAACTTTTTCTTTAAAAGTAATACAACCACCAAAATTTCTACCAATAATAACATGCCAACATAAATCTTTATCTTTATATTTATCTTCTAAAAATTTTTTCATATAATTTGCTATTTCATTTTCATTTTTGAATTTTTCTTTTGGACTTTCAACACATTCTTTTGCTAATTTCTCTATTTCATTGTACATATCTCTATCCATATCTTTTTGTCTTAAAACTGGTTTAAATGTATCAATTGTCTTATTTGTTTTTACTGTTGTCATATTTATTTAAGTTATTTTTATATTTTTTTATTTTTAATTAAATTATATATATATGATTATAAAAATAATAAAAAAAATTAAATTTTGTTATTTTTTTTTTCATTAAAAAAATTTAAATATATATAAAAATTTTAAAAAGTAATATAAATATAATTAAGATTATTTATTTTTCTTCTTCTTCTCCTTCATCTTCTTCTCCTTCTCCTTCTTCATCATCATCATAATCATCTTCTTCTTCTTCATCATCATCTTCTAATTGATCATCATCTAATAAAGTTTGTTCTAATTCTTTCATTTTTATTTGAGTACTTTTTTTTAACTCATCTAATATTGTTTTTATTTTATCATTTTTATTTAAATTATATGTTTTATGACATTCAACTTCTTTTTTTTGTAATTGCATAATATCAACTAATAATAAATTCATATTTTTTTTTGATTCAAGATTTTTTTTTGTATTTGTTAATCTATTTTTATATTTTGTTAAATCATTTTCTATTTTTTCATAATCTTGTTTTAATTTTTCATTTTCTTTTTTTGAATCTTGTAATTGTAATTCTACTCTTTGTAAATTTGCTAAAATTTCATTTTGTTGTTGTCCTTTATTTATATCATTATTCATTTTTAATTCATTATATTTTTTTGTTAATTCTAAATTTTCATCAAATAATTTATCATTTTCTTCTCTTATTTCTTCACTTAATTTTTTATATCTATCAATTTCACTTTCTTTTTCAATTAATTGATTTTTAATAGCATCTGATATTTTTGTTATATTTTCCATTTGATCTTTTATATTTTCATTTTCTTCTTTTAAATTTGAAATTTCAACTTCTTTTTCTTGTAAATGTACTTTTATTTTTAAATCATTTTCACTAGAAATACTCATTTCATTTATTTGATTTTTTAATTCTTTTAAACTATTTTTATATCCTTCATTTTCTTTTTGTAATTTTTGAACTTCTTCAGAATTATCTGATTTATTTTTTTGATTATTCATTAATTCTAAATCTTTTTCTTTAAGCTTTTTTTTTAAATCTGATATTTCTTTATCATATTTTTTTTTATTATCATCTAAATTTTGTTGAAGTTGTTTATTCATTTCTTTTAATTCATTTATTTCTCTTTTATTAGGATTTAAATTTAACATTGATTTACTTTCTCTTTCTCTTGGAGTATCAAATTTTAATCTTCTTTCATATTCTTTTTTTGCTATTTCTGTTTCTCCTATTTTTTGATATAAAGAATTTATTTCTTTTTCCATTTTTTCTTTCCTTTTATTACTTTGACTTTTTAAACTTTCTGTTAATTCATTAAGATCTTTTATTTTTTTTTGTAAATCTTCTAGTTTTAAATTTAATATTTGATTATTGGTTTCTTTTTCAGAAATTTCTTTTTTTAATTTTTTAATTTCATCATTTGAATTTAAATTATTATTTTTAATTAATCCATTTTCTTTTTCTTTATATATTGTTTCATATTCTCTTTTATAATAATCTCTTTCAGATTTAACTTGTTCTAATTCAACTTCTACAGATTCTAATTTTTTTTTTAATTCTTCTTCATAAATTCCAAATTGATTATCTTTAATTAAACCTTGAATTTTATCATAACCTTGATTTGATTTATGATTTTTTTTTGATGATTTTTTCTTTTCTATAAATTTATTTTCATCTTTTTTATTTTTTATATCAGTTTTATTATTTACATTTTGACTTTTTAAATTTATATCAGATTTATTATTAGAATTAACTTCAATTGGTTTAATTTTTTCATTTTTATTATTATCTTCTAAATTAGATGATTCATTATTATTTATATTTTCTTCATTTTCATTTTCATTTTTATTTTCATTTTCATTTTCTTTTTCTTTTGCTTTTTTTTCTCTTAAAGCTAAAATTTTTCTGCAATAATTAATTTTTTTATTTATTCTATGCCAACGATAAAATTTTTGAATAATTAAAACTTGTTTTCTTTCATCAGCAATAAAATCTCTTACAATCATCATTTTAAAATAACTTTGAATTTTCATTGCTGCATTTTTATGTTTTCTAAAAAATTTTCTTGCTTTCATTCCTCTAAAAGTACTTTGAATTAAATAAATATATTTAATTCTATTTAATCTATAATCTAAAACAGCTTTTACTTCTTCTTTCATAAAAACAATATTTTTCCCTACTTGTATCATTTTTTTTTTTCCAGAACAAACATCTTTCATTTCTTTTAAATTCATGAAAACTTTTAACATTTTATCAATAGCTTCAGTATAATTATTAATTTTTTTAATATCAATTTCAGGACATAAAGGATGATAAATTTTATAAAATTCTTCTTTAGTTCTTCTAATATTATAACCTTTTTTTCTTATTTTAATAGCTTCTAATACACCAGCACATAATAATTGATCCATAACATCAATTGAATCTAAAATTTTAGGTGCTTTTAAAGAATTTGGTTTAATACATTTTACATATCTTGGATTTGATTCACTTAACATTTTTAATAATTCATCTAATTGATTTTTAAATTGTTTTGATAAAGTATCACTTTGTAATTTATTTGGTCCTTTTGAACTACTTTGTTTTGAATTTTCTCTTAAATTTGTTTCAAATAATTTTTTAATTAATTTATTATTACTTTGTGATAAAGCTTCTGTTATATCATTTGTAATTTGATCTAAATTTTTTTCAATAAAACCATTTATATCATATGCAATTATACCAGCATAATGATTAATAGTTATTTTAGGTTCATGTGCTTCTTCTTCTCCTAATGCATCATTACTTTTTAATAATTGATAAACATTATTTTTGAATTTAATATCAGTTGGATTTGGAGTTAATGGTTCACTATCTAATAAACCAAAAATTGATATTTTTCCATTATCTATTAAATCTATTATATTTTTATTATCTACGAATTCTACTTGTGTCCAATCAATACCTTCTTTTTTATATGTTTGTTGTTCTAATTTAAATATGTGATTATTGAAATATTGTTGTAATCTTTCATTTGCATAATTTATACATAATTGTTCAAATGAATTATGTTCAAAGTTTTCAAAACCAAAAATATCAAGAATACCAATTTTATGAACATTTGAACTTTTAACTTTATTCATTTCTTCTTTATTTGCTATTGCTTTATTTACTTTATATACTATATAATCAAATAATTTACTATATAATGATTTTGATATTGCATCACGTGAATTATATGCTTGTTCAACACTTAATTCTCTTTTTATTATTCCTTCACCTTTAATATTTAATTTTTTCTTTGTTAAAATTTCTGCTAAGACTTGATTTTCAATTCCTAAAAATGTAGCAGCATTAATAAAATCTTCTTTTTTATCTTCATCAATTTTTGCAATTACATTATTTTGAGTAGTTTCTTGAACAAAAGTAATATTACCTAAATATAAAATAGCAGTTATAATTCTGAAAATATAATTAATTTCATTAGAAGTAAAATTTAATTTTTCCATACAAGATTTAGTTTCTTTATAATTTTCACAATCATCCATATCATCAATATCAAAAGTTCCTTTATTTAAATAATCATAATATTCCATATCTTTTAATTTATACATTTCCTTTTCTTCATTACTAGCACCTTGTAAAAATTGATAAAAAATATGATAATTTCTTTCTTCACTTTGAATATTAACAACTCTACTTTTCTCAAGTAAATAATTATAAATTCTTGCACTTAAAATTTTTCCTTTATCAGTAAAACTAACTTGAATGAATTTTCCAAATCTACTAGAATTATTATTTTTAACAGTTTTAGCATTACCAAAAGCTTCAAGTAAAGGATTAGAATCTAAAACTTGTTTTTCAACAGTTAAAATATTTTTATCAACATTACTTAAATCAAGTGAAGAAACAGCTAAATATCTCAAAATAATTTTAGTACTTTCTGTTTTACCAGAACCACTTTCACCACTAATAATAAGAGATTGATTTTTTTTATCATTTATCATATCTCTATATGCAGCTTCTGCTAAATGATATAAATGTGGTTTTGGAGGAGCAATTGTAGTAGGATCTTTTTTTAATTGATTAAAATAATCTTTATAGAATTTTATTAATTTTTGTGTGTAAATATTTAATTGTTTATATGGATTTACTGCAATTAATATTGGCATTCCTATAAATGAATATATTTTATCTTGAGAAAATCTTTCTCTTGTATTATGAAGAAGTGTTTGTTGATTAAAATCTCCTAATAGAAGAAGATCATCTACTCCTTTTAAACATGTTGGATCAACTTCTGTTATTGATAATGTTTTGCTTATTTCACGTGATTCTTCTTCATCATTTATTGATATTAATACTTTGAATGTTGAATCTGTTTCATCTATTATTTTTGCAGGAACCCAACTGTATGTATCATCTTCTATCCAAATGTATTTTCCTTTTAATGACATTTTTATTTTTTATATATTTATCTATTTTTATTTTTATTTTTTTAAATTCTTTTTTGATTTATTTTTTTGAAATTTTTTTTGGAGGGAATAATATAGTCAATTTTTTTATCTTTTATATTAATTTTATTTATGTTTATTTCTTATTTAAATTACTTAATAATTGATAATTTATTTTAAATTCCTATCTAAATAATAGGATTAAATAATAAATATATTTTTTATTTTAATTTATTAAAAAAATAAATTTTTTTTATTAGTAAAATGATCGATTTTGATTACAAAATTTGTTCCTAATTTAGTTAAATTTAGAAAATATTATATGAATCTTCAAAAATAAACATTTAATTTTCATTTCATTAATTATTATTAAAGTATTAATACCTTAAATAAAAACTCATTTAACTAACAAAAAAAGTTTTCAATTTATATAAATATAATTTATTTTTTAATAAAATAAGTGGAATGACGTATAGAACTATTAATATTATTTAAACATAATAATAAATTATATCTAATGATAAATAATATGTCTACTTATTTAAATCAATTTAATAGTGATTCAAGAATTAAAAGAAAAGAAAATTCAATTCAATTATATCCATTTATATTATATAAAACTCCAAATTTAAGAGAATATTATACAAAAATGCAAAAATTAAGAATAACTCAAAAAAATTTAGTATACTTAATTGGATTTACAAAAGATTTAGCATTTAATGAAACACTTTTATCATCTTTTGAATATTTAGGACAATATGGTCATATTATAAAATTAAAAGTAAACAAAAATAAAACTTATAATACAAATAATCCAAATGGTCCAAGTTATTCATGTCATGTTACATATTCATCTCCTTCTGAAAGTTCTCTTGCTATTTTATCTCTAGATAATATTATTTTTGAAAATCATATTTTTAAAGCTTCATATGGAACAACAAAATATTGTTCTAATTTTTTATATGGTACAGTTTGTATGAATAAAGATTGTTTATATTTACATTCTTTGGCAAATGATAATGATATTATTAATAGAGATGAAATGAATTCTAATAAACAAATTTTTGCAAATCAACATATTATAGCAATTGAATTAAGTGGTATTTTTACTAATAAAAAAATTGAAAATTATTTAAAAAATGAAATAAAAAATAAAAGAACTATTTTTCCAAATGCAAGTAATGTTTATAATAAAGATATCGTTAAGGAATATTATGAAAGAAATAAAGATAAAATTTATAAAATTAATAAAAATAAAAAAATATATTCAATAATGGGTTTAAATAATTTATATAAAAGACAAGAAAAATCAAGATTTGATTTTGCATCAAATGCATTATTAAATAATGAAAATAATGAAAATGATGTAAGTGAAGTTCCAATAGAAATTAGTAATTTTATTTCAGAAAATATTAAAAGAAGTATATTATTTAAAAAAGAAAAAGATGAAATTTCTGATTATTATTTTTCAATAAAAAAATCGAACGAAGCTGAAGATCGTTGGAGATCTTTAGTTAATACTTTACAAATATATAATTCATTTGAAAATTCTAATAATAGTATTAAGAAATATGAAAATGAAAATATAATTCTTGTATCCAAATTTAATAGTTATTAAAAAAACTGTATTGTGTTTAATTTTCAAAATTTATTCTCATTTAATTTCTTTATGAAATTCAAATTTAAATTTATTCAAAATATAGATAAATATATATATTATTATTAATAAACAATTTTATTAATTTTTATTTGAATAAATTATTAAATATTATTATTAGTTTTATAACATATTTTATATAATTATTTTTTTTAAAATTATTTTATTATATCATTAAACATGGCAAAATTTGGGAAAAAATATAGACAATTACAAATAAAAGGATGGCAGAAAGAATATATAGATTATAAAGCATTAAAACATTTTATAAAAGAGAAAAAGGAATATGGTACATTAGAAGGTGAAAAAGAAGAAGTAATTAATTCATTTAAAATTCAATTGGATAAACAATTAAAGAAATTTTATTTATTTTTCATTAATCAAGAAAGAGAATTATATCTTCAAATAAATACACGTCTTCATTATAGAGGAGCATATTCAACATTAGATTTAGAAGGAATTATAAATGAATTTGAAGAAATAATAAAAATTGCAGATTTATGTTGTAATCTTGCTTCATATGTTAATTCAAATATACAAGCAATTAATAAAATATTAAAAAAAGCTGATCATAAATTAATTTATATAAAACCTAATCTATCTAATGATTATATTGTTGAAAAATTCAGTATGAAAAATAGTGATTTATTATATATATTTCAATATAAAATGATTGATGAAGTAACTGCTGTTGTTGATGATTTAAGAGATGAATTAGAATATTATTATAATTTACATTTTAATCATATTCAAGTTGAAAATCTTAAAGAATCTTTAATTAATGCTGCTAATGGTGAAGAAAATCAAAAAAAAAAAAGTAATTTTAATGAAAAGAGCAATAATTGTGTATTACTTATTAAAAATGCTGAAGTTATTTTCCAGGATACACAAAAAATTTTTAGAGCTTGGAATAGAATATATGAATTTTATGAATATAAACAAGAATCAACTTTAATGAAAACTACATTAAAATTGAATAAAGATGCTTTAAATTCAATAGTAAATAAAATAAATATAGTAATGAGTGTTACAAATGAGAGAAATATTTTTATTTCACTATTACAAACTTGTTTTATGAATTCATGTTATTCATATATATTTCCAATTATATTAAAAATAACAACAGAACAATATCAACACAAATTAACAAAAAATATATATTTATTAATTATTGGAATGACACCAATAGGAGGATTATTATCAATGATATATTCAAAATATTTAATATATAAAACATATAAAACTCCAATGATAATTTCATGTGTTTTAGGAATTATAGGAACTTTATTAGTAATATTATATTATAAAAATACTTATTGTTTATGTTTATCAAGATTACTTTTTGGTTTTGGAATAAATACAACAGTCAATAGAAAATATTTATTAGATTTTATTCCAAAAAAAAAAATATCAATTTATTTAATATACTTCAAATTATTATCAATATTTGGAATGTCATTAGGATTCTTATTAACATTTATATGTTCATTATTTAATAAGTCTACATATTATGTTTGTATAATATCATCTTTAGTATTATTATTTTTTGCAATATTAATTTTAGCTTTTGTATATTTTGGTTATACTGAACCAGTTGATAAAGAATTTAGTGTTTATGCAGAAGGTCAAGCACCAACTGAAGCAGTTTCAAGAGGAGAAATTATTTCAATTGATGATTATATGACTAATTATGAAAGTGAAAAATTAAATGAATTAAATAGTAAATTAAGTTTATTTAATGATGAAAATAATTTTGATGATACTAATTTATTATCAAATTCAATTGAAGATATTATTATGAGAGAAATGCAACCACAAGGTATTTTAAGTAAAGCTTTTTTTGCTATTATTTTCTATTCTTTTCTTACTAAATTTCAAATATTTAGTTTTATTTCTTTAACTCCAATTTTTGCTTCTGTTTATTATCGTAATCCTATTCTTGAAATTAGATATATTTCAATTTTATATTTTATTACTTTTATTATTTTTATAGTAATATATTTTATGAATTTGTTTTATATTAGTGTTAATATTGAAAGAACAAAATATATCTTAATTTTAGGATTAATTATTGGATTATGTGAAATATTAATTATCCCACTTTGTAATAAGGAACTTTATTTAATTTATTGTATTTTATTCGTTCTTACTATTAATGTTGCTTATGTTTGTGAAGATGAAATTTTTTATTTTTTTGCTAAGACTATTCCTTATAAATATGAAATTTTAAATGTTAAAGCAATTACTATTATTCATATTATGGGATATTTAGGAGAAATTTGTGGTTGCTTTATTGGTTTAATTACTTTTGTTCTGAGGAGACCATATGAAAAACATATTGTAAGATATAATATTATTGTTGTTATTATATTAATTGGTGTATTGGAATTATTCTTTTTCTTTTATTCAGAAAAATTAAAAGAAAAACCTATTAGAAGAATAATGTATAAGAAAAATGCAAGAAAAATTCAAAGAATGGAATTTTAAATTGTTAAAATTATTTTAGAAGATAATTAAATAATTATTTAAACTTTATAATATTAAATTAGTAAAAAAAAATTTAAATACCTTTTTTTAAATAACATTATTCAACAAAAATTAGTATTAACTTGAAAATTATTTTGAGAAAATCCAACATCTTTAGTTGGTATTAAAAATTTTGAGTTAACTTGATTTGAAAGTCTTCTTATAAGATCCTTATTTTCCTTTTCCAATTGTATTATTCTTTTATTTAAATTTTCTTTATTATTTTCAAGATTTTGTAATTTCTCTTTTAAAATATTATTTTCATTATTTTCTCTATAAATATTATTTGATAAATTATCATTTTTTTCTACTTGATTTTTTAAAAAATTTTTTTCCTTTTCCATTTCTTTAAATTTGTATTCATTTAATTCTTTTTTTTCTTCTAATTTAAATTTATTAATTTTTTCATTTTTTAAATCATTTAACATAATATTTTTTTCATCATTTTCTTTTTTTAATAATTCAATTTGATTTTCATATTGAAATAATTTATCATTTAACATATTAAATTCTTCTTGATATTCATTTCTTTTATTTTCAATTATATTTTTCAATTTATTATTTTCAAATTTCAAATTTTGATTTTCATTTAATAACTTTTCAAAATCAGATTTAAAAATATTATTTTGATTTTTCAATACTTCACTTTTATTATTTAAATTACTTAAATTTAAATCATTATTAAAAGAATAATTATTACTATTAGAATCATTTTTAAATAAATTATCATTAATATTACTTAAATTTTTTTTTCTACAACCAATTCTAATTTTTTTATGCATTAATTTTCTAGTTATTAAACTATGAACAGCAGTATCACATTGAGAACATAATGTATTAAATAAAATAGGACAATCTTCACATTTATATTCTGCATAATTTGATTGACATCTTAAACAAATAGGATCTATTATATTATTTTTCATTAAATTTTTTAATTTTTATAAATTTTAAATAAAAAAAAAATAATCTTCAAAAAAAAAATAAAAAATTAACAATCAAAATCATTTGTTGATTTACTTTCATTTACTAAATCAATTTTTTCAAGAGTTAATTCAAGTATATTTAATAATTTATTTTCATTATCTTCTCTTGATGTTTTTTCAATTCTCATATTCTTATTAAAATTATTTAAAGATCTTTTAACATCATCTAAATTTTCTTGATCAATATCTTCTCTTTTTCTAATTTCATTATTTATTTTATCTTGCAATTCATTTGAATTTTTATTAATTAAATATTTTAATTCATTATCTTTTTTTTCTCTTTCATTTTTTTCAAATTTAACTGTATTAGTTAATTTTGGTAATTCTCTTGACATTAAAGTTTTTAAATATTCAATTTTATCAAATCTATCTTTTCCATCTTCTGTAATTTTTAATTTCATATCATTAAATTTAGAATCAATAATTTTACTCATTTTATCTTCAATTATTTTTCTATGATCTTGTTCTTGTTCATATCTTAAATCAAATTTTTTTTCTAAATTTGATAATAAAATAGTTCTATCATTTAATCTTTTATTTTCATTTTTTTTAATTTGATCTAATAATGAATATAAATTTAATATTGATTCTTTTATTTCAGAAAATTTATTAGAATTATATTGTATTGAATCATTTAATTGTTGATATGCTGTGTCAATTTTACTTTGAATAAATAAATTTTTGTTATTTTTTTCTTGTTGAATTTTTGAATTTACAATATCTAATTTATCATTTAATCTTGATAATCTTGTTGATGATTGAAATGAACAATCTGAACATGTTGAAGGACAAGAACATGGATTGTAATACATTTTAATTTTATTTATATTTTTTTTTTTTTTTTTATTTTTTTTAATTTATTAATTTAATTTTTTTATTCTTTTATATTAAAATAATCAAGAAATAATATTTTATTACTTCATATATTTTTCTTATTTATATTTATTTTATATTAAAAATAAAGTTGATGGGTTGCAAGATACCAAAATGTTCTGATATTAAAGTTATTTCTAAAACATTTTCTGAGAAAACTTTAGGGAGTCCTAGAATAAAATCATATAAGATTTTTTCTGATAAAGATAAATTTCAAATTTCGGAAAAAGGTTTTAAATCTTATAATAATAAAATTACTCCTAATCTTTGGAAAAAAGTATTTGATTTTTTACCTTATCAAGATTTAAAAGAAGTAGGTAAAGTAAATAGAAAATTTAATATAAAATGTAAATCATATACAATTTTATTAAAATTTTTTCAAAATAAAGATGATTATTATGATTATAATACATCTATTAAAAAAAAATCATTTGATTCTTTAAGTCAATTACAAATTTCTAATGATTCTAATTGATAGAATAATAATGATTTTTTGTTAATGTAAATAAAGGTCTTATTTTCTTATTTTTAGATATTTATTTTGTGATTAAAATGATTTTCTTAAAATTTAACTATTAAATATTATTTATATTATTTGTTTAAATAAATGTATTTTTTATAAAAATATTTTATTCATTTTTCTTTTCCAAAAAAATTGAAATTATAAAAGCTAATTAAAGGAAATAAATTAATAATTAATTTCTTTAATTACAGAAAAAAAATAATAAATTCATAATTAAAAAAAATGAAAATAGAATTAGTTGATTTAGAAACTCCTCTTAATTCAGAAGATACAGAATCAGAGGAACAAAAAGAAAAAATAAATGTATGTGAAAGATTTAAAAAAACCTCAATATTAAGTCAATTATTTTTTATTTGGGTACTTCCTCTTTTTAATTTATCAAAAAACAAAACATTAAATTTTGATAATTTAACAAATGGAATTAAAATACCATTTAATACAAATATTTCCCAAAGACATATATTAATTCCACAAGAAAAATTAAATGAATATTATTATGATAAAAATAAAAAGACATATCATAGATTATTTTTAACAATATTATTAGCAAATATAAAAGAAATAACTTTAGTTTTAATTTTATCTCTTTTTTTAACATCAACAAGAATAGGTCAAATTATTTTATTAAAAAAAATAATTGTGATATTTGAAGAACCTTATAAAGAAACTTTTGCATATAATTTAATTTTTTATTCAATGATTTTAGTAGTTGTAAAATTATCACAAATTATTGTTAATCATTACAATAATTATAAAACTCAAACAATGTGTGGTAATGCAAGTTCATCTTTAATTGGTTTTATATATAGTAAATTATTAGTCTCTTCTATTTTTATAAGTGAAGATTTTAATAAGGGAAAATTTATAAATTTTATACAGAATGATGCTGAAACTGTTAATTTTTTATTATTTTATGCTCCTATGACTATTGTTGTACCTTTTCAAATTTGTATGAATATTTATATGTTATTTAATTTATTTGGTACTTCATTTTTATATTCTTTAGTTTGTTTTATATTTTTAGTTGCTTTAGCTTGGTTTGTTGAAGATTTTTATATATATAATCAAAGAACTTTATTATCTATTAAAGATGATAGAATTAAAGTAACAAATTCAATTCTTCAAATGATAAAAATGATTAAAATGTTATCATATGAAGAAATATCATATAATCAAATTCAAATAAAAAGAAATATTGAATTAAATACAATGAGAAAAATCCAAAATATATTTGTATTAAGTTCTTTTATTCATTGGGTAATTCCATTTGCTTTATCAGCAGTAAGTATAGGAGTTCATACTGCAATATATGGTCATATGAAAATAGAAAATATAATAGTCGCAATAGAAATATATGATTCAATAGCATATCCATTATATAGACTTCCAATATTTATAACAAGTTTATTAAACACATTAATTAGTATGAAAAGAATAGAAGGATTTTTAAATGTAAAAGAAACACATATGCAAAGTAGTATGAATCCAGAAAATGAAAAAAGTGAATATGCTTTAATATATAAAGATTTAAATTTAGGTAATATAGACTCACATAAAATTCTATTAAAAAATTTAAATGTTGAAATAAAAAAAGGAGAATTTGTAGGAATAATAGGAGAAACAGGATCAGGTAAATCATGTTTTGTAAATAGTATGTTAAATTATTTTGAAGTAATAAAAAAAGAACATGGTGGTTCAGATAATTCAGTATTTAAAATAAATGGTAGTATTTCATATGCTTCACAATATCCTTTTATTGTAAATGATACAGTGAAAAATAATATTATTTTTTATAGTGAAGAAGATGATGATAGATATGATAAAGTTTGTGAATTATGTCAATTAATTGAAGATATTGCTGGATTACCTGGAATGGATTTTACTGAAATAAGTTGTAATGGAACTAATTTAAGTGGTGGACAAAAAGCTCGTATTAATTTAGCAAGAACTATATATGAAGATGCTGATATTTATATATTTGATGATCCTATTTCAAGTGTTGATCCTATTGTTTCTAATGTTATTTTTCAACAAGTTTTTCTTGATTTTTTAAATAATAAAACTAGAATTTTATGTTGGAATAAATTATTTGGATTAAATTATATGGATAAGATTATTTATTTTGATAATAATGAAATTATTTTTAATGGAACTTATGATGAGTTTAGTAAAACTACTATGTATGAAAAAATACTTAAAGCAGAAAAAATTAAACAACATGATAAAAGTTTAAAAAGTTTAGTTAAAGAAGATATTATGAATCCAGTCAAAAAATCGAAGACTAAAACTGTTTTATCAATTAAAAAAGATTCTGTTGAAGATTTATCAATTAAAAAATCAAATTCAAGTGCAATGTTATATTTACAAAAAGGTAAATTATTAAATGATAAAAATAAAAAAGGAAAAATTGAAGAAGGGAAAATTTATACTTATTCTAATTTCTTTAAAAAAATGGGAGGAAATTCATATTCTCTTTCTATTATTATTTTATTTTTATCAATTCTTTGGCAAATTTTCCAAGTAATGAATAATTATTGGTTAACAAGATGGTCTGATGCAAATATAAAAGATGCTAATTTATTAAGACATGAGAATTCTAATTTATATTTTTATTTAGTTTATTGTATGATTGGTTTATTAAGTTTATTATTTTTATTTTTAAGAGAATTCCTCTTAACAAGAGGTAATATTTTAGTAAGTAAAATATTACATAATAAGATGGTAAAAAGAATAATGAAAGCTCCTGTAAATACTTTTCATGATGTAATTCCTTTAGGTCAAATTATAAATATATTAAATAATGATTTAGAAAAATGTAGACAAATAGTTAAATTTTATGGTTTTATAACAAGAGGACTTTCTCAATTAATATCTTCATTAATAATATGTTATATATTTAATAAATATTCAATAATATTTGTTCCTATGTTATTTATTGCAGGATTTTTATTAATTCAATATTATATTAAATGTGGTAGAGATATTAAAAAAGTTGAATGCGTTTCAGTAACTCCAATATTTTCTTGGTATAATGAAACTGTAAATAATATTGTTTCAATTAGAGCTTTTCATAAAGGACCAATTTTCCAAGGTAAATTTGATAATTTAGTTTATCATAAATATATAATTTCTTTATATAAAAATGGTTTAAGTAATTGGTATACTCTTTATTTAGAATTAAGTGCTTTTCTTTATTTAGTTTTTATTGTTATTTTCTCTATTATTTTCCGTTATAATATATCACCAAGTGCAATTGGTTTATTATTAAAATATTCAATTGGTTTTTGTGATCAATTATTATTTTTCTTTGATTACATAGCAAATTTAGATAATGAAATGGTTCATTTTGAAAGATGTGAAAACTATACAAGATTAGTACATGAGAAATACAAACCTAAAAATTCTCCCTTTTTATTAAATAATAAAAAATTTGAAATACATACTCCATCAATAAGATTTGAAAATTACTCAGCAAGATATAGACAAAATACAGATATAATATTAGAAAAAATAAATATTAAAATAAAAGCGCATACAAGAATTGGAATTGTAGGAAGAAGTGGAAGTGGTAAAAGTTCATTAATAAATGCAATTTATAGAATAATAGAACCAATAAAAGGAAAAATTTATATTGATGGAATTGATACTTCAAAAATACCTTTAAGTCAATTAAGAAGTGAAATGTGTATTGTACCACAAGAACCATTTTTATTTGATTCTACTATAAGATTTAATATTGATCCTGAGAATAAATATAGTAATTTAGAATTAATTACAGTATTAAATAAAATTAATTTTGATTTCTTCAAATTTGGTAAAAAAAATATTTTAGATATGGAAATTAAAGGATGTAATTTATCTATTGGAGAAAAACAATTATTATGTTTTGCAAGAGCAATTTTATCAAAGAAAAAAATAGTTATTTTTGATGAAGCTACAGCAAATTTAGATAAACAAACTGAACAAGTTATTTATAAATGTGGTAAAGAATATTTTGATGGATGTACTATTTTAATTATTGCTCATAAAATTATGAATGTTAAGCATTGTGATAAAATTCTTGTTATGGATAATGGAATGGTTTCTGAATTTGATACTCCTAAAAATTTATATAAAAAAAAAGATAGTATTTTTAGATGGTTATGTGATAATGATAATATTGTTATATAAATTTTTAAAAAAGTTTATTTTTTAAAATTTTTTTATTTTTAAAAAATATAGTTTTTCTATAATTATATAATTTATGATAAATTGCAAAATTTCAAATTAACTTTTTTTGAAGAATGTGTTTTTTTTCCTATATATATATATTAAAAATTATTTTTTATAGATACCTTCAATCATCATACTTTAAATAAAAAAAAATCTAATAATTTCTAAATAATATAAAAATCCAATATAAAAAGTCAAAAATTAAAATCATATTAAAAAAATAAATAAATGTCAGCAGATAAGGAAATAAAATTAAAAAGCAACGACGAGCAAGTATTTACAATAAAAGAAAGTGCAGTTAATCGTAGTAATTTAGTAAAAGGAATATTAGCAGATTACGAAGATAATACAGAAGTTCCATTACCAGATGTTAATGGAAAGACATTAAAAAGAGTTGTAGATTATTTAACACATTATGAACATTCAGAACCAAAACCAATTCCAAAACCATTAAAAAATAGTCATATTGATGAAATTTTAGATAAATGGGATTATGATTTTATAATAGAAGTTCCACTTGATGATTCAATTGATTTACTTAACGCTGCTAATTATATGGATATTGCACCACTTTTACAATTAGCTTGTTGTAGAATTGCTTCTGAAATGATTGATAGACCTGTTGATGAAGTTAGAGAATTATTTGGTATTACTTGTGATATGACAAAAGAAGAAATGGAAGAAATGGATAAATATCCTATTGATTAAATTAAAAATGAATATATGATATTTTAATAATCATATAAAAAATTATTGTTTTATTTTTTTTTCTTTTTTTTTTAAACTTTATTTAATGAAAAAGAAAGACAATTTTATATTCAAAATTTTAAATAATTTTTATCTTCCTTTTTCAAATAATTTTTTTAATTATTTATTTGTTTAAATTTTTTTTAAAGTAATAAAAGATTCAAAATTCATAAAGAGACAAATTTTAATATTTGATAAAAAAATTTTTAAAAATAGATAAAAATTATTAGACAATAAATAAATTAAAGATTAATTATTCATATAAAATAAATATTAAAATAAAATAATGGGTGAAAGAAAAATAAATTAAAATTTTGGATGACTTTTTTATTACATGGAAAATTATTATGAGTTCAAATTTAATTACAGGAATGTTAACAATCTTCCCAATTTATACAGAATTTAGATTACAAATTGTTAATGGAAATTCATTAAAAAGAGTTGTAGATTATTTAATACATTATGAAAAATTCAAAACCAAAATTAATTCCAAAACTGATGATTCAATTGACTTACTTAATGTTGCTAATTATATGGATATTACATAACTTTTATAAATTAGTTTGTTGTAGAATTGCTTCTGAAATGATTGATAGACCTTTTGAAGAAGTTAGGGAATTATTTGGTATTACTTGTGATATGACTAAGAAAAAAATGGATAAGTATCATTGATTAAAATTACATTTATTTATTATTTGATATTATATAACAGAGATTTTTTAAGTATACTAAATATAAAATAAACTCTTAATAATTTTAATATTCTTTTTTATTTTTCTTCAATTAAAAAATTAATTTAAAAAATAATATATATGTTGACTTTATAGATAAAATCTATTATTTAATAATTTATTTATTTTAAAATGAATTTAATGAAAAATATATATAATTATTAAAAATTAGTAATTATTATATTTAACCTAATACAATATTATAATTTTTATAATAAAATAATTAACAGAAAGGATACCAATAAATATTATAATTATTAAAAAAAAAAAGTAATACAAAAAAAAATAAACAACATAAAAAAAAATTCTTATTAACTTAAAAACCCTAAAAAAGAAAAATTTAAAAATCCAAATAAAAACCAATTTTAATTTTCATTCATAACTTTAACAAATTGTTTAATCATTTCAACATGACTTAAATAGCTTTGTCCAGTGACTAAAACTCCATCAGTAACAGCTTCATTTTTAGCATCATAAGTAGCACCAGCAGCTTCAATTTCAGCTCTAACAGAATAAAATCCAGTAACAGTTTTTCCTTTAATTCCATTAGGTACAGCAGCTAAAATTAAAAGAGCATGACAAACAGCACAAAGTGGTTTATTATTTTTTAAAAAGAATTCAGTTATTTCTAAAATTTTTTTCTCATATCTTAAATATTCAGGAGCTCTTCCTCCTGCAATATATAATCCATCATAATCTTCTGGTTTTACTTCATCAAAATTTTTTGTTAATTTAAAACAATGTCCTAATGTTTCTACAAAAAATTGATATTGATCTTTAAAATCATGAATTGCTGTTTGTATTGTATCTCCTGCTTTTTTATTTGGACATACAACATCAACTTCAAATCCACATATTTGTAATGCTTGGTATGGTACCATTACTTCATAATCTTCAGCAAAGTCACCAACTAGGATTAGGATTTTTTTAACCATTTTTTTTTATATATATTTTTTTAGGAAGGTGATTATATATTTTTTGGGAGTATTTTATTTATTTTGTTATGTTATTTTTTTTTTTATTTTATTTTTTTTTAAGAATATATTAAATAATAAATGGAAATAATTCTAAAATACAAAATATTTTTAATTTTTGAATATAATAAAAAGAGGTTTATATTATCAAATAAAAATAAAACAATATTTTTAAATACATAATTCAAGTTGAAAATATTAAAAAAACTGAAAGTATTGAATTAACAAAAATTACATTAAACAAATTTAATTACTAATATAAAAAAAATTAAAAATTTTCAAAACCACAAAAAAATATAAAAAAAATTTAAAAAAACAAAAAAAAAAACAATGGGTTTAATTTTATGTGACTGTGCAAAAAGAGAAGATACCCAAACAGGAACAACACTAAAAGAGAAAATGAGTACAATAAGTACACCAGAAGATAATTTAGTAATTCCTTTATCAAAAGTTGAGCTTCAAAAATCAAGAAGACTACTTCATTCAAGACGTTCAAATACTCAATCATTTTTATCAGAAACTTTTTTTTCAATTGACAAAGCAGTAATAATAGGAAAAGGTTCAGGTTCAATAAAAGATATTTATTCAATTGGAAGAAGAATTGGAGGAGGAGCTTATGGTGAAGTTTATTTAGCTGAACATAAGAAAAAAAAAGAAAAAGTTGCTATTAAATTAATTAAAAAAAGAAAAGAAAGTTCTACTTGGATTAGAGATGATATTATAAGAGAAATTGAAGTATTAAAAACTTTAGATCATCAAAATATTGTTAAAATATTTGAATTTTATGAAGGAATGGGGAATTATTATATTGTACAAGAATTTTGTAATGGTGGAAATTTATTTGATAAAGTATTTAAAGAAGGTGCTCAGACTGAAATTTTTTCAGCTTTAATTATGTTTCAATTATTTTCTGCTATTAATTATTGTCATATTAGGAAAATAATTCATAGAGATTTAAAACCAGAAAATATTATGTTAGAAGATAAAACAAAATATGGTAATCCATGTGTTAAAATTATTGATTTTGGAACTGCAAAATTTCATCAAAGTGAATATGAAAATGAAATAATAGGAACACCTTATTATATAGCACCTGAAGTTTTAAATAAAAATTATACTAATAAATGTGATATTTGGTCACTTGGAGTAATTTTATATGTTTTAACAAAAGGAAAATTCCCTTTTGGAGGTGAAGATTCTAAAGAAATATATTCAAATATTTTAAAAGGAAAATATGATATTGAATCAACTTCTTTTAATAAAAAATCAAAAGAGTTAATAGATTTAATTAAAAAATTATTACAATATAAACCAGAAGAAAGAATAAGTGCAGAAGAAGCATTAAATCATCCATGGTTTAAAAAATTAAAAATAAAAGAAAAATTATCAGATTTATCAACAACTCAAATGAGGAATTTATTAACAAATATTAAAAATTATTATCCAGATAAAGTTTTACAACAAGCATCAATTGCTTATTTAGTTCATAATCATCCTCAAATTGAAGAAGTTCATAATGCTGCTTCTTTATATTTAAAAATTGATAAAAATAATGATGGTATTATTGTAAGAGATGAATTTATTAAAGGATTACAATATTTATTTAAAGAACAAAATGATAATGTTGATAAACAATTTATTAATGATTTATTTGATATTATTGATGCTGATGGCTCTGCTGGAATTGAATATGAAGAATTTATTAGAGCTGCTTGTGATAAAAAAAAATTTTTGGATGAAAAAGTTTTACATTTTGCTTTTGATTATTTTGATAAAGATAAAAACGGTATTATTGCTTTAAGTGAAATTAAAAATGTCTTTAATCAAGAAATTGAAATTCCTGAAGATGATTTTCAAACTGTTATTGATGAAGTTGATATTAATCATGATGGAATTATTGATTTTGAAGAATTTAAAATTATGATGAAAAAAATTTTGGTTTAAAAAGAATTTTTTTTAGTTTTTATATGGTATATATTATTTTGATTATTAATAATAATAAATATGATATAATAATAATTATATATATATATGAAGTTTAAAGGAAGGAAAATTATATATTTTTTATACTTTTTTATTCTATATTTCATATAGAATTTATTAAACAGATTAAAAATTTTGTTAATTATTGAAAAAAAAAATAACTTTAAATATAAATAATATTTTTTATAAAATTGAATAATTAAAATAAAGAATGAATTCATAAAAAATCAAAAAAAAAAGATAAATAAAATAAAAAAAAAGAAAAAAGAAAAAAAAATAATTCAAGATCCCAAAAATTGATAAGTAAAAGTATGTGGTTTCATTAATACAGAATCAAAACTTCTCAATTGAATTCCTCTATTATCAAATCCAGCAAAAATATGAGAAACAGGTAATTTTCCAGAAAAAATACCCCAAGTAGGATCTAAAGGAATCCATTTACCATTCCATTTACAAAGAGTCCAAGCATGACTTCCATCACTTCCATCTTTAACTTCATTTATACAATTTCCAGTTACATATAAAGCATCAATTCCTATAGAATTTAATAAAGCATTTAATAATATTGTATAATGTTCACATACTCCTTCTTTATTTTCTAAAATTTCACTTGCAGTTAAATTTTTTCCTGAAGTACTTATTTTATATTTCATTATTTTTTTTACATGTTTTCCTATTTTTACTGGATCTGAATCTTGTGATTTGTCATTTTTTAATATTTCATTTACTACACTTTGGAATTTTTTCTTATTTTTTATTTGATCATCTGGTATTTTTATTTGTTGATTGTTAATATTCCATTCAAATTCAGTTGAATTATCTAATGTTACTATATTTGTAAAGAAAGCTTCATTTGTATTTAAATTTTTAAATTCTATTTCATATTTATTATTTTTATTTATTTTTATTGTTTTATCATTAATTTCATTTCCAACTGTACTTTCAATTTCATTTGATATTATTTTATTATTTCCTCCATTATATAAACGTGATGTCATTAAAACTGAATTTTTTATATTATCATTTGAATAAAAACTATCTGTTAATGTTAATTTCCATTTTGCTTTTGTTAATGATACTACTATTCCTGTTGTTAAACCATTTTCTGGTACAATTCCTTCCCAATACCATTTCCTATCTTTTTCTAATTGAAATAAATTTTTCTTAAATTTAATAATTGTTAAAGTCTTTGGACAATATAAATAAAATTTAGCTTGTCTATTTGCTAATAATGGATTTAAACCAACATATAATTGATTATAAAATTGAGATTTATCTTTTCTAATTGATTTATATTTAAAACGAATTGGTATTTCTTCATTATTTTTTATATTCAAATTAATAGTTAAAATATAATCTTTTATTTTTTGATTTTTATCAATTTTACTATTAATTTCAGTAAAAATTAATTCATTATCAGAATATATATCAAAATTATAACACCATTTATTATATGATGTATTTGGTTTTAAACCAACTGCTTTTAAAATAAAATAAATTTCCACTTCTTGTCCTCCATCTTCTGTTAATATTGTTATTTGAGTCCAATCTTTTTTTATTAATTCTGGTTGTTCATAATTCTCTGATATGAATTCTTCATCAAAATTTACTTTTTGAGATTCTGAGACTTCATTAAATGAATCTTCATTTTCATCATTATCATTTTTTAATGAATTTTTTAAATCAAATCTTTTTGAACGTTCATATAATCTTTCTACTAATGAATTATTATTTTTTTCATTTAATTTTTCAATTGGATTATTTTTATTAACATCTTTTTTATCATTAAGATTTTCTATAATTGTACACAAAAAATCTTCAATCTTTGTTTTTATTTGTGATAATATTTGTAATATATAACTCTGTTTATTTTCAAGTTTATTTACTGAATTTTCAAATAATTGTGAATTATTATCAAAATCAATTAATAATTTTTCACAATTATCTAAACTTTCAATAATAATATTGGGTAAACAATTTTTGTTTTCATCAATATTTTTAATTAAATTTTGAATCTTTCTAAGTATATTTTTTATTTTTAATTGTATTTCTTTTTCTATTTTATTAATATCATTTTTTATTTCAACAATTTGTACATTTAAAGAATAAAATTCTGTATAAATTACTGGATCTAAAATTTGAAAAATATTTTTTTCTACTTGCTGATATTCTTTTAATTGAGTTATATTCATTTCTATTTCATTTTGTAATGTTTCAATTATCTTAAATATATCTAATTGACTTTTAAAGTTTTCATCTGTTTTATCATTTAAAATAATTAAATTTATTAATTTTGATTCAATTGTAGATTTTTTTTCTTGAAGTTCAATTATATATTCATTTTGAACCATTTTTTCATTTATGTTATTATTTTTTAATATTTTTGAAGTTGTAGCATTGTTGTTTGTATAATTTATATGTAAATTTGAATTGATTAATCCTATATTTTTTTCTATTTTATTATCATCAATTAAAAGATTATTTTCTATTATATTATTTTTTTCTTTTTTTTCTATTTCATTGTCATCAATTCTTTTTTTTAAAATATTATTTTCTTCAATTAATCTGTTTTCTTTTTCTTCTTTTTTTTTATATTCTTCAATTTGTTTTTTTAAAATATTATTTTCTTTTTGTAATCTTTCTGTTTCATCTACCTGGATATTAACAAGTAATTGATAATCAGATAATTTAGAATCATCATTTTCTAATTTTTTAATTTTTATTTCTAATTCTTGATTTTTTTGATTTGATTTTATTAGATCACTTTCTAAATTACTATATTCTACCACTTTATTTAATAACTTTTTTTCCTGTTCTTCGAACATTTTTTCTATTTTTTTATAATCTTCAATTCTAACTGAATTACTTCGATTAAATTTTTTTTTGTTTATTTCATTATTTTTTTTTACAATTTGTTTTTTTTTATAATTATCATTTTCTATAACATTATCAATTAACATTGTCGGTTTATTTTTCGGAAAATTATATTTATTTGGAATATTAAAGTTAACTATATGAATATTATTTTCAAATTGTTTATTATTATAATTATCTTTATTATTATGGCCATATATTTTATTATGGTTATTTAAAAAATTATTAGGATTAGGAATATTATTATTATTTACATTATTATTGTAATTATAATAATAGTTTCTATTGAAATTATTAGGTTTATTATTTATAATGTTAATTTTATTATCTTTGTTAATTTGATAATCATTTATATATTGATAATTATACTTATCATAATTTATATTATTTTGATTATGATTAAAGTCTCTTAATAAAAAATCTGGTGTTTGAGGTAGTTTAATGTTTGAATAGTTATATCTTCTCATTTACTTTTGATTATATAATTAATATTTAATTATTAAATAATATCATATATTATTAAATAAATAATTTAAAAATGAAACAATAAAAAAAATGAGGAATAATGTCAAAAATTGAATATGACTATACCATAAAATATATAATAATAGGAAACGCAGCAGTAGGAAAATCAAATATAATATTAAAATATACAAGTGACACATTTACAGAAGAATATCAAATAACAATAGGAGCAGAATATTCATCAAAAGATATAATAATAAATAATAAACAATATCATATTCAATTATGGGATACAGCAGGGCAAGAATGTTTTAGAAGCATTACAAGATCTTATTATAATAATTCAGCTTGTGCAATAGCGGTTTATGATATTACTTCAAAAAAATCATTTAATGATGTAGAAAATTGGATTGATGAATGTACTAATAATTCTCCTTATGAGATTAATTTAGTTTTAGTTGGTAATAAAATTGATTTAGAAAATGAGAGAGTTGTTAATTATGATGAAGGAAAAAAACTTGCTTTAAAGTATAATATGTTATTTTTTGAATGTTCTGCAAAAACTGGGAAAAATATTAATAATATTTTTAATGAATCTCTTCAAGAAATTGATAAAAAAATTGAAAAAGGAAAATATAATTTTGATTTAAATCATATTGGTATAAGAAAAATTAAGAGAGATAAACATGAAGAAAAATATACAAAAAAATATTGTTGTAAATAATACCTTATAACATATAATATTAAATAATTAATTAATTATAAAAATATATAAATAAAATTTAAATTTTAATTATTGACAATAATAAAAATAATAAGTAATGTAAAAACCTCAAAAACACCAAATTTTAAAAAAATACAAAAAAATAAAATAAAAAAACCAAAAATTCAAAATAAAATAATAAAAAATAATGTTAAATTTCACATATCAACTATACGACAATGATATAGAAAACTATTCATTTTATAAAGAAAATCCAGAACAAATTCCAGAATTTTTAATATCAAAAATATATACACCATATATACCAAATGATCAAATAATACAAACTGGAATTCCTTTTTCATCTATAATAAATCCAAATATATTTTGTAATGAATTAAAATGCCCAATTTGTTTTGAATTTCCATTAAAACCAATTCAATGTTCAGATTGTGAAACAATATTTTGTAGTTATTGTATAAATAAATCACTTAAAAATAATAAAAAATGTCCTGAATGTAGAAGTAATTTTGAAGAATGTAAAATTCCAAGAAAATTAAGAAATATGATTGAATTATTAGAATTTAAATGTATTCATAATGGATGTAATAAAATTTTAAATATTTTGAATTATTCTGAACATGTTAATAATTGTAGTAAAAGAATTAAATTTAAATGTAATTTATGTTCTTTTATTGGGAATGGAAATAGTATATTTTTACATGCTTTAGATTGCGGATTAAAAATTAGATTTTGTGATTTTTGTAAAAGGAACTTTTATAATTTTAAATTTGAAGAACATTTTTTAAAATGTAAAAAATTAGTTGTTTCTTGTTTATTTTGCAAAAAAAGTTTTGAAGTTTTTGAAATGGAAAAACATTTTAAAAAATGTTTTAATATTAGAATTATGTGTATTAAATGTGGACATTATTATGATAGAAATGGTTTTTTTCTTCATAATTCAAATATTTGTTTAAAAAATCAAATTTGTGATTTAAAACAACATAATTTAGAATTAACTAATAAAAATTTGAATTTAATGGATTATAATTTAGAAATAAATAATGAAAATTTAGAATTGAGAAAGACAATTAAGAATAAAGAAAAAAAATTTGAAAAGATTAAAAATAAGTTAAATAAATTAAAGGAAAAGAATAGAAAATATATTTCTGTCAATAAAGTGCTTGATTTATTTAATAATAATTTTTTAGGTAAAAAAAGAAAAAACCGCTCATTTAAAATTTCAATTGTAAAATTATTACCAATTAAAAATGAGGATATTTAAATTTTTATTATTTATATTTTAATTTAATATTTAATTTATTAAATAAATTATTATTAAAATTTTTGTATTTTTAAAAAATAAATATCAATAAAATAAATAATATATTGAAAAATTTATTTTTATAAAAACTAGAATTCAAAGCAACAATATTAATATTAGTATAAACATAATTATCACATTTATCAATAACAAAAACAGGAAGTTGGGAAGAATATTGATAATTATATTGAGATTTATTATATAGACATTCAAGACTTTTTCCAAAACCAATTCTTTTATCATCTGGAATTTCATTACAATATAATTTTATTCCATTTACTATTACATCAGGTTTTTCATTTAAAATATATGAATAATCAATATTGAATTTTAATAAATTTTTTTTTCTAAAATCAATTAATAAAGTTGTATTTCTAATATGAACAAAAGAATCATATGCTTTATTAATTTTTATTTGAAAATTAGTTTTAAAAGGTAATAAAATACATTTTTCTATTTTATTTGAATTTTGTTTTGAACAATCAAATATTATTTCTTTTTCAATATTTTTTATTTTAAACAAGTTACCTGAATTAATTAATTGATTTTTATCAAAATAACATATTAATTGTTCACTATTAGAAGAACCTTTACATTTTATATCAATTAAATTTTTATTTTTATTCTCTATATTTTCTAATTGAAAAATATTATTTAATTCAATTAAGTATTCATTACTTTTTTGATTTATAAAGATAATAAATTTATATTTTGAATTAGTATTGTTACAAAAATCAAAAATATAAAAGTCTCTTACTTCAATAACATTTGAATATTTATTATTATTTAATTTATTATTATTTAATGATACTAAATTTGAATTTAATGGCCATGAAATACCAAAAATGAAAATTAATGAAATAATTATAAATTTTAATTGTATCATTTATCTATAATTGAAAAAGTTTAATTTTTGAGGTGAATAATATTTGATTATTATGATTCATCAATCAAATTTGTACCTTAATAATGGTAAATTTTCTAATTAAAAAACATGATTAAAAATAAAATACAAATAAAAATAATAATTAAACCATTTTAAAAATAAAATTAAAAATTAAAAAATAAAAAAAAACTATAAAAAAAATAATTTTCTAAACAATTTCCATCCCCATCCAAAAAAAAAAAAATTAAAAAAACAATAAAAACAAAAAAATATAAAAAAAAATAAAAATAAAAAATTATAAAAACTAAAATATCAAAATAAAAAAAC
>JAEEGK010005618.1_pt1 | contig 30318 bp, 12 predicted proteins | sample 8958771 | NCBI WGS metagenome assembly JAEEGK01 (sample SAMN16246547, study PRJNA631951) | gut metagenome | biome: gut microbiome; feature: rumen; material: SC-attached | host: Bos | place: Iran: Karaj | collected 2018-10 | reverse complement strand
CTTTCTTTATTTTTATATTTAATAATATTTATTTAATTCTTCTTTTCCTTAATATTTAGCGTTGATAATTCGATATCATTTATGTTCATTATTTGTTTTCATTTAAGAACTATGAAATTTATGATATATAATTAAATAACACATAATGAATTTAAAAAATTAATAAAACATATCTTAAATTTTTTTTAACAGTTTTTTTTGGTAAATAAATTTTATGTTTATTTTTTTCATCAAAACCACATTTTTCTATTTATATGTTAAATAAATCATAAACTGAATATTCAATTGGAATATTTCTAATTTATTTTCCGATTAAAATATCATGTATATTAATAAATGATTGTTGTATTTGTTTCTATCATTGTTTTTTTGATGAATAACAATTATTTATTAAATTTGGTGAATAACAACAATTTTATTAAATTATTATTTATTTTTTTTGAAAAATAATAGGAAAATGGATACTATAAAAGAGATTGAATAAAATTTTGAAAAAATCACATTTTAATTGGTTTATTATTCAATAAGTTAATATATAAAATAAATATGAAGGTTATGATTTTGAGTTTTTTCTGTTTTTTTAAATATCAATATTTAATTATTTTTTGTTAATATATTTTTTATAAAAATTCGTTATTTCAACTTGTAAATATAGTACTAGAAAGATTTTTTTTTTGATTAAGAAAAGTATTATGAAATTAATGTAGATCTTAAAATTAAAGAAAGTTAAAGCTATTTTTTGATTTGATAAAAAATTATTATTGAATTCATAAAAAAATAATTTGTAGTTTAATTTATATTTAATTTAAATAATAATTCTAAATATAATAAAAGGATTAAAATTAAAAACAATAAATTTAAATTAACATAAACAACACTTTTATATATTTTTAATTTGTTTAAATATTATTTTTATCTTAATATTGTTGATATTTTTATTCTTTTTTATCTTCGATACTTTTATTTTCTTCATTTTTATTTGTATCTTTATCTTTTTTATCTTCTTCAATTGGAATAGGAGAACCTTCTTCTAATTTATCATTTTCATCAACTAAATTTGAAGAAGGAGAAATTGAATTTATATTACTTTTTATTTTAGATTCTAAAGGAACATTTCTAGTAATACCAAATTCATTCGAAACAAAACTCATATTATCAGTAAATTTATCATTTACATTTATATTTAAATCAACATTTACAGTTTCTATATTTAACAAATTTATAATTGATGAAATTTCATTATTATCTTCTTTTTTAAGAATAGAATATATTTTTTTTATAGTATTATCATTTTTTAAATAATCATATTTATTCTTATTAATAACTTTATAAATAAATTTAGCAAGTGAAATTCTAACATTAATAATTTTATCATAAGCTAAATCTAATAATAAAGGTGAAATATCTTTTTCCCAAACATCTTTCTTCTCAAAAATATGTTTACACATTAAAATAAATAATTGTCTATAAGAATAATTAATACTTCTTGCAAAAGATTGAATAATTTTCAAAGTTTTATCCTTATATTCAGTGTCACCTGAAATTAACTGCAAAATTATTCTACTATTATGTCCAGCACTTTTTATTCTAACTTGATTAACATCATCAAAACAAAAATTAATAGCAATTGGAAAAACTCTTTTATATATAATAGAATCAGAATAAGTATTATTAAATTTACCTATTATTTTAGAATAATTTAATCTTTTCCTCCATTTATCATCTCTATTCCCTATCATAATTTTAATATTTTCTAAATATTGATTTTTTTTATTTGATGATATATTTCTAATTATATCAGGTAATATACTTAATATTTTCATTTTAATTTCTCCTGAATATTTATAAAATTTATCAACAAATTCTAATAAGTCACTTTCAGTTAAATCTGGACCTAAAATTTTAGCAATTTCTCCTAAAGAAGAAGCCAAAGGTAATATAATTTTTTCATCTTTTTGTTCTGTCATTTTAATAAAACATAATTTTAATTTATCCCAATTTTCATTTCCATAAGTCATTAAAACTGCAGGAAAATTAAAAGCACATTTTTGTAAAATAATTTTATCTTCTTTTTTATTAGAATTATCAAATTCATTAATTGTATTTATATAAAAATCAAGTAATTCATTATATTTTTTAATATCATTCTTATCTAATAAAGAAATAAATTGACCAAAAATTTCAAGGGTTGAATTCCTAACAAAACTTTTAGAATCTTGTGAAAAATCTTTAAATATATCTAATAAAACTTTACTAATAGTATCATTGTCACATAATTTAGTTAATTCAGGTAAAATTGAAACTGCGACTTTTCTAATAGTCCAAAGAGAATCTTTACTTAATTTTTGATAAACAGGTAATAATCTATTAATAAAGCAATTTTTAGAAACACCTTTACAAATATTTAAAAAATTTTCAGTTATAGCTTTTCTAACATTAGAAGCTTGATCTTCTGAAAAAGAAGCAACTTGAGCAACAACATATAATTCTAATAATTCTTTACCTATTATTAATGCTAAATCATTAAATATTTTTGTTGATAAAACTCTTATTCTTTCATTATCATCATCATGAGCCATCATTATTACTATTGTTAATATTTTTGGTCCTCTATCTTCTTCTTTTATAAATCTAGTTAAATAAACTAATGATTTAGAATTTAAATCTAATATATTATCTTCTTTTCTATTTTGAAATATTAAACTTAAAATATCTATTATTTTATCTCTTAATATTATATATCCTTCATTACCAAATTTATTTATTTCATCTACAAAATTATTAAAAACATTTAAAAATCTTTCTAAAACATCTGTTCTTTCTTTATAAATATTTAATATAATTGGTAATATTAAATCTATTGTTTCTTCAAGACCAATTTGTTTAATATAAAAAGGAATATTTTCAACAAAAGTTATTTTTTGACTATAATCAAAAGAATTATAACTTTTAGTTTTTTTTTTTAAAGTTTTTACTATTTCGGAATTAGACATTGATTTTAAAGAATCTATCGAAATATTACTTCCAGCAAGAAGAAATTCATTACTCATTAAAAGACCAAAAATATTATTATCTAATTCTTTTAATGTTGAATATGTTTTTGCAATTCTATAATTTAAATATGTATGAGAAAAAGAAATTAATTCATCAAAATTAGTTTCATCTTTAGTTCCTAAATCTACTTCTGATAATTCTGCTGGAGTTTCTTCTTCTTTTTCATTTTCATATTTTTCTATTTTTGAGAATTGATTTGTATTACCTTTAAAAGATTCCATTTGTTTTACTTTTTATATGTTTAATTATTTATTTTTTTTGTTTTTTTATTTTTTTTAAATTATTCTTATATATTTATTTTTAACTTTTTTTATTTAAGATTCAGTTTTTTCATATTGAACATTGAATTTAATATATCTGAATTAGTTTTTAAAGGTTGAATACAATAATTATTTTGTTCTGCAATTAAAGATAAATTTTTATAACTTTCTTTAGGTTCATTTCTATAAACATCAATAACTGCAATATTATTCATTAATATAAAATTTGAATTATCTTCTCCTTTAATTTCATTTAATTTATTTTTTGCTTGATCAAATTGTCTTTTTACAGTTAATAATAATACTTCTAAATAATTTATATAATTAGAATAAATAGGTTTTAAATTTTCATCTGCTTTTTCTTTTCCTTCTTTCATTAAATTTAACATTGATTCATATATTGGTAATTGAGAAACTAAAAGAGAATCTTTTGCTAATTCAAATTGAATAACTAAATCATCAGGATATTTTTTTTGTAAATTTGTTATTACTTCAAAAGATTTTAATTCAAAACCTAAATTATATAAACATGTTTTAATTTCAAAATATAATTTTTTTATTTTTGAATCTATATTATTCATTGCATATAAGTAATAAAAAAAATTTTGAAAAATTTCAAAATGACTATTAAAAGTTTCTATTGTTATAATATTTTCTTTATCTTCTTTATCTTTTTCTATATTATATGATTCCAATAAATTTAATTCTTCATAATAAACTCCTAAAGCAAGTGGAATTTCTTTTTCTTGTAAAGAATATGTTTTTCCTTTAAGAAATATTAATGGAAATATCATTTTTTTTTCAGGATAAGTATAGGTAGAATATAATTTATTAACTTCATCAATTTGATTTAATTTTAATAAACTAAAAATTAAAATAGAAAGTAAGATTTGTTGAGAATATATATCATCTTTAAATTGAATAAGAATATCATTTGTAATTAATTTTGATATTAAATCAAATTTTCCAGAAGAAAAATTTTGAGCAATTTCCTTTACTTTATCTTCAGGTAAAATAGGAGATAATTCTAAAATAAAAATAAATAAAAATAAATACTTTTATCTGTCAAAATATAATCCATTTTAAAATAAAAAATTTAATTTAAAAAAGCTAATATTAACAAAAAAATAAATAAATAAATAATTAAAATTATAAATTATAATTCAGGTATTGTTACATTTGCTTTAATAGGTTTAGATTCTTTCCCAAAAGATTCAATAGCATAAATTTCAACTTCATAATCTCCTTCTAATTTATCATTTAATTTCAAAGTAATATCATTTTTCCTATCTTCAGGTAATAAGAAAAAATCAGAAAAATATAAATATTCTTTTTTCCTTCCATTCTTATTAAAAACTAATTTATAAGAATGAACAAAATTATCATGTTTAGCTTGAATAAAATGAATATGATTAAACTTCTTATTATCTTTAACAACTTGTTTAACATTTACTTCATTTTTTTCAAACCAAGGAGCTTTAATATATTTTTCTCTCATTCCTTCTTTATATCTAAATTTATCTTGAGAAATAGGAATATCAATTATCCAATCGTTTCCATAAAATTTATTTTTTTCTAAACTTATTCTTTTAACAATAACTTTATCATTATTAACATCCATAATTAATCCCATATAGTTTAATCTTTGTGGTAATGGTTCATTGAATTCATTTAAAGGTTTTGAACCATTTTCTTTTCCATTTTCTAATTCAATATAACAAGTACCTTGAGTTTGAATAGCAGTAAATGTTCCTTGCCAAATACTTCTTTCATCAATTAACGAAAAATGACTGTGACCACTAAAATGAATAACTTGTTTAAATTGATCTAAAACACTTTTAATAATATTATTTCCCCATCTATCACTTCCATATACTGTTCCTTTTGCATTTACATGTGTTGTTACAAATATTGGTTTTTTATCATCCGATTTAATTGCTTTCTTTATTTCTCTTTCTACCCATAAATAATTATTATTACTTGTATGCATACTTAAATCACAATGACCCCAATTTATAAAATGATATCCATTAATTATTTTATGACTAAAAGGTTTTTCTCCTATTATTTCATAAAATTTTTTCTGATGATATGAAGGTAAGAATAAATTATATTTATAATCATGATTACCCATAATAAAATTAAATATTGGTCTTTCATCCTTATTAGGCCAAACTTTATCTATTGCATTTTTAAATAAATTAAAAGCATATGTTGTTCCTGCTTGTCCTTCATCTCCAGCAAATATTAAAACATTAATATTATTATCTTTCATTACTTCAAAACTTCTTATTAAGTGATCATAAGAGAAAGGATAAGTTTTATCATTTTCACCATATGTTAACTGAGAATCTGATAATATTCCTACTCTTAAATTTTTACCATCTCCTATTGTTATATTTTTTTCTTTATCATATGGATTAAAGATTAGTTTATTTATTGTGTTATATGTAAAACTTATACTACTTAGAAGTGACATTAAGGAATATGTTATACTTAAAAAAGAGTTGTATAACATTTTTTATTTTTTTAAATGGGTTTTTTTTATTTTTTTATTATTTTATTTTTTAGTTTTTTATTTTATTATATTTTATAATTTAATTTTTTTTATATATGTTTTTTTCTTATGAGAAGGTTGTTTTTGGTTATTTGATTTTTTAGGATTTTGTTTTTAAAAATATATTTTCATTTATTTATTTTTCATTTTCTCACTTATTTTTGGAGTTTATAATTTTAACATATATAAAAATTAATTTTATTCTTCTTTCATTTTGAAAAATGGATTTTAACTAAAAGAATATAATAGATATCTTTTATATAATAATTTGAAAAAAAATATTAAAAATTTAATGTATTTGTGATTTGTTTCGATTTTCTTTCTTTTATTAAACAAATGAAATAAAGTAATAATAGGTAAAAAATGTCTACTGAACAAAAACCTATTATTTCATTATCATCAGACCAAAGCTATAACTTATCTAAACAAAGTTATTTAACAAAAAATATTATTTTTATTTCTCATATTCCAGAATCATTATTTTCTAAAGACATATTATATCAAAAAAAATTTTTAGGGCAATATGGTCATATTAATCAAATGGTTTTATTAAATCATAAAAATGAAAAAAATGTTATTGCTCAATTTGATACTGTAAATCAAGCTGCTTTAGCCATTTTATGTCTTCAAAATTTAAAAATAAATAATGATGTAAAATTAAAAGCAATATACTTTACTACTAAATACTGTTATTATTTCTTAAATAATAAAGAATGTCCAAATCCAAATTGTTTATTTTTACATAATTTACAAATTAATAATTATCTTCTTTTGGAATTGAAAAACAATAAATTTATTGATAGTATTAAATTTGCTTTAGGTGTTTTAAATATTTCAAAAAAAGTTTTTGAGGCTATTTATTTTAAATTAATTGGAGAAAATTATTATGAGTTACAAAGGAAATTTCCGAAAATGACTATGAAAAAAATTAAAAATGAAGATTTTATTAAAAGTTTATATCCTCTTATAAAAAATATTAATATAAATAAAAGATTAAATAAAAAAAAGTTGAATAAGAAAAAAAATGATAAAATAATATTAAAAAAAAAATCAATTAAATCAAATGATTCAAACATAGAAAATTTAACTTCTACATCAGAAGAAAGTAAATCAATTGATATGGATAAAATTAATATATCAATTATAAATAAGAATTTAATTAAATTAAATAGAAAAACAAAATCAAGATTTGATTTTGTGAAAAATATAAATGATATTTATATAGAACAAAATTTAAGAGTATTAGTACCGAATAATATATTAGACTTTTTAGATAAGAATATAGTTTGGTTGCTTATAAATAAAAAAATAATTAACGATGATAATGAAAATGACATTTGTAAAATGAAAAATTATATAAATTTTAATTCCAATGAAACAGTTTAAATATATGATAAAGTAAACATTTGTTTACGAAATAAATAAATTCATTTGTATATCCCTAATTAAAATCCTTTTATTTAATAAAGAATCTTTTTATAAAAATTGTAAGTAAATAAATATTTAATATTTATTATAATATAATTTGAAAAACAATATTAAAAATATTAATTTATTTTTAAAAAATATAAAAAGAATGATTAAAAAAGATGAAGAACATGAAATTTCAGAAGAAGAAAATTTAAGAATAATGCAAAAATTAAGAAATAAACAAATGCAAAATTTTTCATCAATATTAAATGCATCAGCAGAGCAAGCATCATATTATGAAGAAATAAAGAATTTAATAATAAATACAGTTTATGATGAAAAATCAATATTAGATATAGAAATAAATAAAGATTTTGATAGATTTTCAGATTATATAATTGAAATGGGAAATTCTCCTAGATCGATTAATTCTGATAATCCTAAATCTTTTAGGGAATTAACTAAACAAAATTTTGATAATTATTCAGAAGCTTTATCTAAAGATTATAGAAAATATGCTTTTAATCATTTTAAAGTTAATTATAATAATAATAATAATTATTTAAATGATAATATTGATTTTAATAATTTAAATGATAGTGAAAATAATTATAAAACTAATGAAAAAATATTTAATGAAATTCCAAAAGAATTTATAGTAAATTGTAATTTATTTAAAATTAAAAGTGAAATATTAAATGCTAATATTGAAGAAATACAAAATAATTGTATTACTTTTATAGATTATAATAGTAAAATTGATTTAGAACTACAAAGAATTCTTAAAAAAAATGAAATGATTGAAAATTATATTTCTGGAAATTCTGGGCCTTCGCTGAATGGAGTTAATTGTACTTTTAATAAAATAAAAGAATGGAAAAATATATATAAAGAATTAAAATCAAAAAATTATAAAAATTCTTTATTTCTCTTAACTAAAAAAATTAAGCAACAAAATTTAAAAAAAATAATATTATTTATGAAAAACTTAAAAGAAGTTCAAAATAATTTATCTTTTATTAATGATATTAATTCAAAAGATAATACTTCTTCTTCTTTTGAGTTAATATCAAAAGGAAGAGAATTAATTGAAAAATTAAAAAATAATACAGGTCAAAAAGAATTAAAATTATATGATTTTTTTGAAGAAACTTTTTCAAATTATTTAAGCAAAAATAGTTCTTCAATGACTAATGAATTCTCTAATATAATGACTGAATATTTTAATGGATTTATTTTTTTTCAAGAATCAAAAGAAAATACATCTCAAACTTATCATATATCTCAATTAGTTTTAGATAAATTAAAAAGTATAGAAAATTGTGATTATGTTATTAAATATATAAATTTTGAAAGTAAGAATAAAATTGAATCCATCATAAATATTATCGAAAATTATATTAAAACAAGATTAATTGATAGCTTTTATTCTGCTGTAAAAGAAAAATTTATAAATATATCAAATCAAGTTTTTGAGAATATTAATAATACAATAATTGATAAAATAAAAAATAATAATAATAATATTGTTCAAGATAATGAAAAAAATGAACAAACTATTTTATTATGCTTACTTTATGGAAAAAATAAATTATATTCAGAATTAAATTTAATAATTAATCAAATAATTGAATTAATTAATAAAAGTGAATTAATTTCAAAAGAATTAAAAGATAAATTCTCTGATATTTTTATTGAAATAAATGAAAATATTAACGATAATTTAATGAGAAAAATAAAAATTCAAACAGTAAATTGTTTAAATCAAGCATTACATTATTCAGATATAGATTCTTTTGCAGATAGTTTCTATATTATTTATGATATATTAAAAAACATACTAAAAGATGAAAAAATTTTTAATTTTTTGAAAGACTGTCAAATAAATTATATGAAAAAATGGATAAATGAAAGAAATTCTAAATTTCAAACTTCAATATTTAAAAATTGGGAAGAGATAAAGGAAATTCCTTCAGATTATCAAAATTTTATTGAAATAATTTCAACATATGAAATAAAAGATAATTATATTCAAATAGAAGAACAATTTTCTTATGAAAAAATATCAATTTTTAAGAACTTAGAATCAAAATTTAAAATAAATAAATCATTAGGATTTATAATAATCAATAATATAAAATTAAAATGTAATCAATGTTCTTTAGATATAATAAAATTATCTTATGAAATAATAAAAATATTTACATTTTTTAATACAAAAGTTTGGGATAATATCTTAGAAAATTATATAAATATATTAACATCACATGTTGATTTTCAAAAAGAACAAATATTAAATGGTAAAAATATAGAAGTAACTCAAACTGAAATATCTATGGCAAATAGTATATTAGTTTTAATTAAACAAATAAGTGAAAAAATGAAAAATACACAATCTTTTGGTTTAATTGCAAAATATACTGAACAACATACAATTGATAATTTTTTACAAATGCAAATTTATATTAATAAACAAATTGAATTTTGTCAACAAAAAATTATAGATTTAATTCAATTACATTGTATTGATGATTCTATCAGTGAATTAAAAAAAATTAGTTTACCTAATTATAATGTTGTTGATGGTAAATTACCAGTTAATAATTATTCTTTAAAATTAGTTAGTTTAATTAAAACTATTTATGATTGTATGTTAAATAGTTACGATGAAGAATTTATTAAAAGCACCATTAAAAAATGTTTATCAAGGTTTTTTGATAATTTTGAAAATTATATTATTAATGGAAAAAAAATAGAAAATATAAATAGTCTTAAACAATTCAAAAGAGATACTATCTTTTTTAAAAAAAATTTACCTTTTTTAACTCTAATAAATATGGATGAATTTAAAATTAGAATTGATAGTTTAAATAAAAAAGTTCTTCCTGAAAATATGTTAAAATCAAAAAAAAGAACAGACAAATAAAAAATATATTTGAAAAATGTTTAAAAATGTATTTAATTAAAATATTATAAAAAAGTTTAAAACTATAATATAAGTTTTAAGTTTTTTTTAATGAGGTTTTTGAAACTAACAATTAAATAATAAAAAAAATTAATTTAATTTAATCCTATTTCAAATAACTCTGATTTCCTATTTGTATTTTTCCATTTTAAAAAAATAAATGAATATTATAAAGAGAACTTTTTTTCATTTGTTAAATACATAAAAATAATCTATTAATTTTCTTTTTTATGATTTTAAATTATTTTATAATTTTCATAAAGTTTATGATATTTCTGTTTTATCTCTTTTTAAAAGTTTTCTTTTTTCATCTTCTATATCAAAATATAATTCATATATAAATTCACAAAGTAATTTGATTGATATTTATAATTTTGTCTTTACTGTTTTTTATAAGATTATTATTAAATATTTATTTTATAAAATTATAATAATTAAAAATAAAAATTAAAATATTCTATATAATAAATTAAAATAAAATATTTTAAGGAATTATTGATTGAGAAATTTCAATATTATTATAATTACTTTCTTCTGTGTTCTTTTCAGTATTAAAATCATTTGTATTCCATATAACAGCATTTTTTAAATCTAATTTTTTTAATTTATCATTATTATTTTCAAAAAGATTAAAATATTTATCTAATTTATCATTTAATATATTTTGTTTATTTTCTTCTTTCTCAGGAAATTTTTCTATTTGTTTATTTAATAACATTATTTGTTTTTTTAACATTTCAATTTCATCATTTTTTTCTTTAATAATATTATTAAATTTATTTTGATTGTCATTAAAAGTGATTATTTTATTTTCTTGTTCTTTAATTATATTTTGAAGTATTTCATTTTGATTTTGTTTATTTTCAATTTCATTACATAATATTTCCATATTTGATTTTATTTGATTAAAATTTTCAAGATCTTTTTGAGTTTCTTCATTACTATTTATAAACATTTTCATTGTATTTTGATTTAATTCTAATTCATTTGTTAATTTATTTATTTTATCGTTATTTTCTAAATTTAATTTTTCATATTCTTCTTTTTCTTTTTGTAAATTTTTATTTTCTAATTTATAATTATCAATAATTTCTTCTAATTTTTTTTTCTCAAAATCAAAATTAATTTTATCATTATTTAATTGTTCAATTTTATTATTTAAACTTTCAATTTCTTCTTTTAATTTTAAAATATTACTTTGTTTTTCTTTTATTTCAAATTTACTTTCATTTAAAGTTTTATCTAATTCTTCATTTTTACCTATTAAAATATTATTTTTTTCATCAATTTCTTTTTTCATATTTTCAACTTGAGCATTTTTTTCATTTAAAATTAATTTATTTACTTCTAATATATTATTAATTGAAGATAATTTTTCTTCTTTAACTCCTAATTGTTTAGCTAAATTAATTGTTATTTTATTAAATTCTAAAATTTGTTTTTTATTTTCTTCTTTTAAATTTTTATTTTCTTCTTTTAAAGATTCATTTTGATTATTTATTTCTTTTATTTTTACATTTTTTTCTTCTTTTTCTTTTTCATTAATTATTATTTTATTATTTTGTTCTTCTATATTTTTATTTAATTCATTTATATTATTTTCTTTTTTATTTATTTCTTTTTTTAAATTTATATTTTCATTTTCTAATAATTTATTTTTATTTGATAATTCATTATTTATTTTCTCTAATTTATCAATATTATTATTTGTTTCTTGCATATTCTTAGTAAAATCTTTTGTACTATTTTCTATATTTTTTTTAATTTGTTCTATATCTTTTTTATATTTATCTTCTTTTTCTTTCATTTCTTTTTCTTTATTTTCTAATTTTTTTTTATTATCTTCATTATTCTTTTTTATTTCTTCTATTTCTTTTTTATATTTATTTTCTTTCTCTTTTAATAATTCTTCTTGTTTTAATAATTCTTTTTTAAAATTTACTTCTTTTTCATTTATTTCTTTTTTTAAAGTTTCTAATATTTTATTATTATCTTCCAAATCTTTTTTATATTTATTGTCTTTCTCTTTTAATAATTCTTCTTTTTTTAAAATATCATTTTGATTGTCTTCAATTTTTTTTTTTAATTGTTCAATTTCTTTTTTTTGTTTATCTTCATTATCTTTAATTTCTTTATTTTTATCTAAATTTAATTGAGAATATTTTTTTTCAGATTCATCGATTTTTTTTTTAAATTGTTCAATTTCTTTTTTTTGTTTATCTTCATTATCTTTAATTTCTTTGTTTTTTATTTCAATATTTTTTTTAAATAAAATAATATCATTATTTAATTTATTATTATTTTCTTGAAGTGATTTAATTTCATTTATTTTTTCATTTAATATTATTTTTTGTTCTTCATTGATTTTATTTATTATTTCTTCTTTTTCTTTTATTTCATCTAATAATTTATTTATATCTTCACTTTGAGTTTCAATTGTTTTATCTAAATCTTTAATTTGATTTTCATAATTTTCTATTAATTTCTTCTTTTCTTCATTTATATTATTTAAATTTTTAGAATTTATTTCTTGAATTTTTTTCTCTGTTTCTTTTTTCAGATTTTCAATTTCTTTTTCTTTTATTTTTATTTTTGAATTTAATGTTATTATTTTATTTTCATTTTCTTTTTTATTTTTTTCTATTTCATTTTTTAAATTTGAAATTGTTGTTTTTGATTCTTCAATTTCTTTATCAAATACTTTTTTTTCTTTATTTAATTCATTTATTTTTTTATTTAAATCATTTTCCATATTTTTATTCTTTATTTCTAATTCAGAAATATTTTTTGAAAGTAATTCATTTTTTTTGTTTAGTTCATTTCTTTCTTTTAATTGTATATTTAAATTTTCAATTTCAATATTTTTATTTTTTATAATATTATTTAAATTTGAGTTTTCTTCTTTTAAACTTAAATTTTCTTCTTTATTTTTTTTATTATCATTTTTTTCATTTTCTAAATTTTTCTTAACATCTTCATTTAATTTTTTTAATTGTTCAATTTTTTCTTCTTTTTCTTTATCATTAATTCTAAATTTATTTTTTTCTTCATTTATTTCTTTTGTTATTAATTCGAAATTATTTTTTTCATTTTCTAAATTTTTAATCTTTTTATTTAATTCATCTATTTGTCCAATATATATTTTATTCTTATTTATTAATTCATTTATTTCTTTTTGTTCTTGTTCTTTATTATTTTTTGAATTTTTATTCGATTCTAAAATTTTATTTTCTAATAGTTTATTTTTTTTATTTAATTCATCAACTGTATTAATATTAATTTTTTCTAATTTTTCAATATTTGAATTTAATTTTTTAATTTGATTTTGAAGTAAATTATTTTGAGCTTTATAATATGTAATTTCTTTTTCCTTTTCTTCAATTCTATCTTTTAATTCACTTTCACTTTTAATAATTTTTTTTAATTTTTCTTCTTTTTTAAAATTTTCATTTCCTAAAATAATTTTTAATTTCTCAAATTCTTCTTCTTCAATTCCATGTCTTTCTAAAAGATTAGGAAGAATAATATTTATTTTATCAAGAGTATCTTTTAATTTTATAATTAGAGTTTTTAAATCTTTATTTTTTTCTTTTAATTTATGTATTTCTTTATCTTTTTCAATTAAAATATCATTTCTTAATTTCGAATCAATATTATTTTTTATTTTTACATCTTTTCCAAAAATAAAAGAACTAGAATTATCTTTTATTAAATATTTATCTACTTTAGAATAACCATAAGAAGAAGAAACTTTTCTTAAATCTCCTTTAGATATATTTTTGGGTTTTGAAAATTTTTTATATTTTTGTTTTAATAAAATTATATTTTCATTCACATCAGACATTTCTTTTTCATTTATATAAATTGGACTTAATTTCCTAGAATTATCTATTTTATCAACATTTGAAAAGGTTTGAAATGTTCTACTACTATTAGGAGTATATTTTGAAATATTATTGTCTGAAACTACATTTACTTCTCTTTTATTATTTATTTTTTTTTCTATGTGCTTTTTATTTGGACTTCTGTCCATATTTAATTTTAAAATTTATTATTTTTAGTTTATAATTTTAAATTAATGTTTAAAATTTTTTCTAAGTTTAATTATAGGATCTAAAATATCATCTTTATATTCATCTATTTTATAATATATTCTTAATTTATCTTCTAATTCATCTTCTGTTATTAATAATAAATTTGCATAATTTTCAAAGTAAAATATACTCTTTTCAAATTTATCATCTTGAAAAGAAAAATTATTTCCCATTTTTGTTTTAATATATTGAAAATCTTTAATTAATAAATTTACTCCATTTGCATTTATTTTTGGTTCTTTCTTTAAACATTCAAAAAATATATTATTTACTAATAATAAATAATCTTTGCAAATAAATTCTGTTTGTATTGAATTTAAATTATTTTGAAATAATCCATAAAACATTAAAAAATCATTAACAAATGAATTGATAAAATAATCTGGATTATTTTGAGGATTTTTCAACATATAAGAAGTTTTTTTAATGTTTCTTAAAAGAGATATTAGTAAACAGCAAAATTCAGTTTTTAAAATAAGTAATATCTTACTTAAATCATATGATAATTTATCTAAACAAGTTAAAGTAATAACAATTAAATTATCAATATCAATATTAATAGAAGTAGAAATATTATCAAGTTCACTCTTACCAACTAAAGCCATAATAGCAGATTTTTTTGTATTTTCAAATTTAAGTTCATTCATTAAATCTTCAACAAAATTTTCTGTTTTAAAAGAAATGGTTTCAGTACATACAATAAATCTAGTTAATAATTCCATAAATTTATAATCTTTTATATATAAATTTAATGATTCAATTTGAGGATAAAAGTCTTCTGTTTTTATAATAAAATCTAAAATTGAATAATTAAATTCTTTATAAAATCTTTCTGAGTCTTGTTTATTTTTAACAATTTCATCAAAAGTTTGGAATTGTTTGAATTTTAAATTTATTCTAATTTGATTTATTATTTCAAAATAACTTTGTTCTTTAATCAATAAATCAAATGATTTGTTAATTAAACTTCTATGAATTTTTTCTTTTAATAAATCAACTATAAAATCTTTAGTATTTAAAGAAAAATTCACAAATAAATCTCTTAATATTTTCATTATTTCAGAATATGCATTTGTATAAGCAAAAATTAATAAAGTTCTTAATTGTTCTATTTTATTTGTGAGATCCTCAATAAATTTAAAGTTTGAAATATCAGTATCATAATCATTACTAAATGATTTTAAAGTGAAAAATTTAGAAATTGAAATTTTAGAAGAATAAAATTGAAACAATGAATCATTAAATTTTTCTAATTTATTTTCTAAAGAATTAAATTTCATCTTATAATTTTTATTGCATTCAAAAGAAAATTGATAAATAAGTTTATTTAACATAGGTAAATAATCAACACTTAAATATTGCATTTCATTAATTTTTCTTCTTATAGAATTTTCAGCTTCAATAAAAGAATAAAAGCCTGCTTGATTACTTACATTAGTATTATCATTTTGACTATTTAATTCTTCTTGCCTACTATATAAAATTTTTTGAAAAGTTAATAACAATAATATTAAAGGTTTTTCACAAGATTTTTGTAATAATTCTTCTAATTTTTGTAATCTTATTTCTACAATTTTCCCATCTTTAATATTTCTAAATAATGTATTTAGTTTTGAAATTGTATGTGCAAATATTATTAATGGTATTTCAATTATTAATAAAAATTTTATTTTTTCTGTTTTGTTTTCCATATCAAATTTATTTAAAATTATTGGAAGATTTCTTAATTGTTCACCTGCTATTTTCATAATTCTTACTATTAATGAAGAGAAGTTTTCATCTAATTTATAGACAATTAATTCTAAAATTTTTTCAGTTTCAAAATTTTTAATACAACCTATTGAATATATTAAAGATGATGAATCTTTTTTTTCATTTAATTTAGAATCTATATTATTATTATTTTCTTCATTATTATTTTTAATTATTTCATAATTTTCTAATTCTTCCATTACTTTATAATTAACTGCTTGATTAATTATAGAAATAAATTTTTTCATTGGTTTAACAAGATCAATATCAATTGATAATTTAGAATAATAATTAATTATATATAATATTAAAGATTGAATTTTTTTAGTTAAAATTAAATCTTCTTTATCTTTTTTAAAAAAGCATAAAGAATTAATTTCATTGACTAATTTTTCTTTAATTACATTTTTCATTTTAACAAACTTAGTTCCAATATCAGTGACTAAATTATATCTTCTAAATTCTTTATCATATTCATTATATTCATTTTCAGTGTTAATTAAAACTTTAATAGCATCAAATATTTTATTATTTTGTATATAATTAGAGCAAATATTTAAGATTTCAAAAATACTTTGAGTTTTACTTAATTTCGATATAATTTCATTATAAAATAAAGATTTTAATTTCCATTCTGAATTTTCTCCTGTAACTAAACCTTCCATTGTTTGTTTTATTCCTCCTAAAGAAACTTGAGCATAATTATATTTAACTTTAGAATTTTCTAACATTTTTTTCATATCTCTTACATAACCTAAAATTTTAAAAAATTCATCACTATGTTTATCTACTATTAATTTAATCACATCATCTAATTTTTGATTTATTTCTTTTAATCTTTCTATATCATCTTTTACTTTTTCAAAATTTATATCTCCAAATACATTTACTATTTCTGAAATTAAATTAAAATTTGGATCATAAAATCTAGGATCTATTTCTTCTAAACAAGAAGCTATTTTTTCTTTAATATTATCTATATTATTATTATTTTCTTTTTTATATGATGAATCATTTCTTTTTTTTGTATTATTTTCTATATTTAACTCTGAATTTGTTAACATTTATTTATTTTATTAAATTATTTAAATTTCATTAAATTAAAAAAATATATATATAATACCAATATAAATATATATTTAAAGGTCCTCCTTTTTTTGATTAGGTTTTTCAATATTTAAAGTAATATCATTTTCTCCACTATATTCTTTAATAATTTTAGTTTTCATAAAATCTAATAAATTTTCATTAGTTAACTGTAAAGTATCTTTTAAATTTTTAAAAGCATTAGTTTGAGTGTTTTGAGTTCTTAATAAAGCATCAACATAAGCTTCATTTTGTTTAATAATAGCTTGAGCTTCTCCTTCAGCTTTATTAATAATAACATTTTTCTGATATTCAGCAGCTTTAATTTTAGTATCAATTTCAATTTTAACTTTATTTTGTTCAGCTTGAGCTTTTTGAATATCTTGTTTTTTAACTTCACTTTCTTGAATAGATTGTTCAAATAAATTAGGTAAATTTACAGATCTCAATTGTAAAAATTGAATATTAGAAAAGCAATTTTTTTCAAATCGTAAATTTAATTCATATTGAAAATCATCTTTTATTTTTCCTCTATCCATAAAAAAATTATAAGCAGTATATTTAGTGGCTTCTTCAGTTAAAATATTAATAGCTATATTTTGAAAAACACTATCATATTTAGGTCCATAAGTATTATATAAATCATATAATTTATCAGGTTGTAAAATATATTGAAAGGAGATTTCTAAAGTAACTTCTAATCCATCACTTGTTCTACTTTCTATTGGTCCTCTATTTGCAGTTTTTTCTTCTGAAAATTCTATTGTTTGAACTGTTTTTGGAAATTTAATAAAGGAATGGCCTATTCCAATGAAATATAATCCATTCTCTTTTACTTCTGGACTTATTGTCTTACTTATCCATGAATAATTTAATCCTAATTCTGTTGCTTCTAATGAGGAAAAACCAAATAATATTAAAAGAAATCCTATACAACATGTACATGAACATATGAAGAAACATAGATATTGCATTATTTCTTGATCTATTAGAGATTCCATTTTTTTTTTTTTTTTTTAAATGCTTTTTGTTTATTTTTTTGAAATGTTTTTAAAATATAATTAATTATTATTATTATTATAATTATATTAATTAATATATTATTTAAAAATTAGTAATCTAATTGAGAATCTATTACAAATGAAAAATTTTTTGGTAACTGTTTTGAAATATCTTTCCGACTTTTATCCAAAAATTTGGATTTTCCTAATAATTTATAAGCATTTTTTACTTGTTTTTTTCTTATACATTTATATAAATATAAAAGAAGAACACCAAAAAATATTATGAATGAAAAGAAAATAAAAATATATTTAAAAATTGAAAATTCTTCTTCTTCATTTAAATTAAATCCAATTGATAATGAATTATAAGAAATTATATTATTAATTATTTCACTTTCTTTATATTCTGCGATTAAATTTATAAATAGTTCTCCTTCAGGAAATTCATTAATAATAATTGTTTTTTCATTTTTTAAATGAAATTTTTTAATTGGTCTATTTTTAAGACAAATACTATTTACTTCATTATCATTTTTAAAACTATCTCTTTTAAAAATTTTTAAAAAATAATCTACTTGATTATTATTTGAATAAATTGGTTCCCATGAAATTTGAAAAGTGGAATTATTTATTTTACTAATTTTAATAGTTTTATCTATAATTTTACTTTCTTTCAAATCTTTTCTTAAAAAAGTAAAATATTTAATCGTAAAATTAATAGGTTCTTTATCTTTAAATTTTTTATCTTCTGTATTAGGAAAAATATAAATATATAAATATTGTAAATCTTTATTCATTTTAATGAATAAAATTCTTTTTCCAAATTCAACTTTATCTTCAATTATTTGAATAGAATCATTTTTATAAATATCTAAATTGCCAAAATCAGAAAATTTAATAGAAAAATTAGGATCTCCATAGCAAGAAGCAAATTCAATTTTCATTTCATCATGATTATTTTCTCCTTTTTCAAGTCTATAAATATTATAAGGTTTTAAATTATTAAAATTTTCTTCTTGAATTCTAGAATAAAAGTATTCATATTGAGGTAAAGAAATATAATTTGAATGAGATGACATTGCTAAAGCTTTAACAATAATATTTTCTCTTTCATATATTTTATTTGATTTTTCATGTAATCTAAATAATATAACTTTATTATAATTTGTATTATAATTTTTAATTTCTTTTGCTCTAATAATTCCAGTTCCTCTATTTCTAATTAAATCAAAATGACCTTTAATTGAATAATGATATTCAGGAGTTAATTTATTATTATTTCTTCTTCTTTCTATATAATTGTCATTTAATAAATAAGTCTTTAAAGTCCATTCATATTTTGATTCTTCTATTCCTTCTAATCCAACATTAAAGGTTATATCATAATTTCCAATATTTGGAACTTTTACATATATCATTACTGGAAATGATTCTAATTGATATAAAATATAATTTGTTTTTCCCATTTGAATTTCATGTATATTTTCTAAATATTTTGTATATATATTTGCATAAAAATATAAACCATAATTTGATTGGAGTAATAATTCATTTTCTAAATTTGAATATTTATTATAGTGAAATACAAATGAATTATGAGTATTATCTAATATATATTTAAATTTTTTTCCTAATGAAATTTTTCCAATTCCTTTTACTTGTTTTAATACTGCAACACTTGTATTTCCTTGATTATATATATAATTATTTATATTTTTATCTTCTGTATAAGGTAATGAAAAGCTTTTTTCTTTATTACTCTCTAAGAAAAGTAAATTTCTTTTATTTGGAATTAAAATATCAGAATGAGAATCTTTTGTATATGTGAAATAAACATAAAAAATACTATTTTCATCATTAAATGGAATTGTTAAATTAACTTCAACAAAAATATTTTTTTGAAAATTATTTGATTTAACTTCTAAATAATTATGATTTTCTTTTTTTGAAAATGTTTCTAAAGGTTTAAATTCATCTAGACTAAAAATATATATAGAATAAACTTGATTAATATAATATTCAAAATCATATACATTTGAAGATAAATATATATTTTTATTACTTTCTCCTTTGTCATTTGATACACTTATAATTATATTTTTTATTAAATCATATTTTAAAATAGGAATAATATATCTACAATCTTTAAAACAAATAGAAGAATGTTCATTATTCATTAATATATAATCTTTTTTTACTGCTTTAAAAGAAGGATAAATTTTAAAAGAAAAAGTTGTATGAGTAACATCATCAAAAGATTTACATCCAATTCCAATAATCATATATTCATTTTGATATTTTTCTATATCATTAAATGGAATTATAAATGGTCTATCTTTAGAAACATCTAATTTAAATATAAATTTATTCATATCTGGAATTTCATCTTTAAAATTAATTACTAAAATACATGATTTACAATGAATTTCATAATTAATTCCTTTTGTATTTATAGGGATTCTATATTTATAATATAAAAAATAATTATTATTAATTGTATCATATAAATTTCCTTGAATGTAATCATTAGGTAAAATAGTTACAATTGAATTATTTGAATTATTTTTATTTTTAATTAAATGAATTGAATATTCATAAACACTTTTTTCATCATCTTCACCTTCAATATGATCATTGCTAATAACTCCAATTAATATTTGACATTTATTAAAATTAGAACATTTTGATGTATGTTTTTCATTAAAAGATATTTCATTTTTATTTATGTCAAAAATTAAATTTTCTTCTTGTTTATCATCTTTTGTAGGTAAATATATTTTATTTTGCCAATTAGGAATATAATCCCAAGAAGAAGAAGAATATATTTTTGCAAATAAAATTCCACTTCCTTTTTTATTATTAATTAATATTGAACCTTTATCTCCATTTCCAATATTTGAATAATAATATTGTATTTGTTTTCCAATTATTATATCATTAAATACTGAATTACTATTTATATAAGTGACTGGAAGTTCATCCATTGTTTTTACTGTGATTGTAAAAAGAGGTTTTTTTGTAAAATCATTATATACAGATGCTTTACTTGATTGAACTAATATATATAATTTACATAATAAAGTATTTGTACAATTTTTTTTTATTTCATTTGGATATATTATAATTTTATTACTATGAAATAAAGTAAATGATTTAAGATTATATTGATGATTTAATGAATAACCTATTGAAAAGATTGAAAAATCATTAAATTCAAAATTTATTATTGTAGGTTTTTCATAATTTAATATTAAATAATAATATTTAACATCAGTTACAGTTTGAAAATCAAAAAACATTTTACTAGGAATATTTTCATTTAAAATTATAGGTTTACTATTAACATTTTCATAATTATCTAATAAATAAGAAGTAAAATAAATCATACAAATTTCTTCATCTTGAAATATATTAATTAATTCAATATCAAATTCAACTTTATCATTAAATTCACTAAAATCTTTTTCAATATTCATATATAAAAAATTATCAAATTTTACTGATTTATAAATGTTATCTCCTTCAAATAAAATATATTTAATATTTACATCACAATTTAATAAATGAAAATGTGAAATTAAACCATCTAATTCTTTTCCTCCTGAAGTTTGAGGAATATGATCAATAATAATTTTCTTAGATTTAGTTTTTTTAGATAAAGTAACTAATATATCTTGATTAAACCAAAGATATTCTTCAACTATTTCTTTTCCTTCATCTAAAGAAATTAAAATAGATGTTAAATCTTTTCCATCATTTTCAATTAATAATTCATATTCTTTTGTATAATTTTCTGTTTTTTCATTTATAAATTCAATTGAAATTAAATTACCATAATAATAAATTTGAGTATCTTTTGGAGCATTTTTTAAAATCGGATAAGTTGAACCATGAAAAGTATAAGTATTAATTATAGTTTTTTTCATATTATTTTCTGGGATATAAAATTTTAAAGTTGTTTGAGTTTTTTTATTATAATTATTTAATAAACTAAATTTTTTATTTGGAACTATATTTAGTATATCTTTATCTGAATAAAAAATAATATTAAAACTACATTTTCCTTCATTTTCTTCTCCATAAAAATCTCTTCCACTTACACATTGAATAATTAATAAATCAGTTTTAGAATTAAATAAATTTGGATTATAATTATCTATTGTACCATAAAATTCATTACCAAAAGAATAATAATTCTTTGTTGTATAATTTAAAGGAGTTGCACTTACATCTTTGATAATACAATATGGAAAATTTTCACAAGTAAATTCCATAACATTCATATATCCATTATTATTATAAATGTAAAAATTTGTTTTTTCTTTATTTAGTATTGAAGGTCTATAAATATGATTTTTACTCATTTTTACTTTTCTTTCTATCAAATATGTATTATCGATAATTGAAATAAAAGGTTGATTAATTGTCATTTTATCTGCATTATATATTATAAATTGATATGGAATAGGTTTTTTTATATTTGAATTCGTGATTCTATTCAAACATATTGTACCTTGTTTTTCATTTATAAAATAATCATTTTTACTAAAATTTATTATTTTTATTTTTCCATCTAAATTTTTGAATTCAAATGAATTCATAGGATTATCTACAAAGAAATCAATAAAATATTCAAATTCATCAACCGAATTAAAATAAAAACATTCATTTTTATCTGTTGGAATTAATCCAAAATATTTTTTATTTGGTATTATTTTATTGTTATTGAAATAATGATTATCAATACTTAAAGAGATAAAATTATCTTTATTTTTTATTTTTATCATTATTTTAAAATAACAATTTTCACATGGCTTGTAAATATTAGGAGTTATTTGATAAAAATATCCTTGAATAAATTTTTCAGTAATTTTTAATTTTTTTTCTGAGTCTTGTTCAATAAATGATATTTCCATATCAAAATTATTAATATGAGTTGAATATGCATAAATATTTTTTTTTATTTCATTATCAATTTTTATTTTATCACTTGAATATTTATAATTAAATATATATTCATTTGAATTATCAAAAGAACTTAAAGAGATTGTTTGATCTTCTTCAATATGAATCATATTAAAAGATTTAACATTTATATCAAAAAAACAATTATATTCACAGGTTATATTTAAGTAAAGATTATTTTTAGATTTATAATAATTTTTAGGAATAATTATTTTTTTTTCTCCATATAAAGGTAATTTAAATATAGTTTCTTTGTTATTTGCTTTTTCTTTATTATTTGAAATATAAACTTGTATTTTTGAAGTATTTTGTATTAAAAAATCATATATAATATAATTATTATTTTCATTTTGAGTAGGTGTTTTTATTATGATTTCTGTATTATTTTGTAATGAATAATTTTTAATAGAATCTATAATTAATTCTTCTATAGTTTGGGAATTAGTTAATAAAAGTAAAATTGTAAAATATATTAAAGAAAATATATGAAATTTCATTTCTAAAATAAAAAATTTTTATTTGACTTTATAAATAATTATTAATTAGAAAATAATAAAAAAATCAGAATTTAATTTTAGATTATAATTATGGTTTACATGATATAAAATATTTTATATTTTATTATATAATTAACATTTTTATTTAATAATTCTAAGTCTTTATTTTTAACATTTTTTTAATTAGAAAATTAGATTATATATTATTCTTTTATATTAAAGTATTATTCTTTTATAAAGTACTGTAGTTTTCATATTAACTCTTCTTGAAATTTATTAATTATTTCAAGAAAATAAATATAGTTTATTTTTGATTCAAAAATTTTATTTCAAAAAATTTCAGAAAAAATTTTCAAAGATTAACTTTATATAGTAACTATAGATAAATTAATGCTTCAGGCATTTTAACAAATAAAGTTTTAAGAAGATTTTTTTTTCTTATTTTATTAATCTAAAATAATTAAAAATATTATATCAATTATAACATAATTACAATTATTTATCCTGTTTGAACATTGATTAATAAATTTTTCTGGAAACAATGGTGAGGTGTTGATTTTTTTCATTAAAAAACGAAAATCAATCATTTAATATATGTTAAAGAATTTTTTAATATAGACTCTTAATAATAGAAAATGAGTATTAATATTAAATGTAAAGAAAGTTTGATAAAATAATATAAAAATAATAATTTATTTAAGTCAATGAAAATATTTGAAATATATTTAAGTAAAGATTAAATAGGATATAATAAAATAAGTAATATATAGATTGTTTATTTTTTTTAATTTAAATCTGAAAATATTAATATATCTTAATCTGTGATTTTTAGCTTAAAATTAGGCTCTAAATTAATAATAATTTTATAAAGTAATTAATGATTAATATTATTTTATTATGTAATAAAGAATTTAATTTTAAGGAAGCAAAAACATTTTGAAAAAAATCAAGGTTAAATTTTTTAATAAAAAATAGGGATTAAATTACATTTTTTAATATATTTAAAAAATTACAAGGAAACACATAAGTAAAGCTAAAATTAAATATTAATATAAATGAAAAAATTGCCCATATATATTTTTAATTAATTCATTTTTTAATTTTTTAAAATTGACTTTCTTTTTTCTAAACAAATAGAAGTTATAAAAACATATATTTTTCTTACTAAAATATAATTCTTATTTTCAAATAAATATTTTAAAAAAACAAATTTAACCGATAAAAAGAAACAACTAAAGAAGATATAATTAAATATTTAACAATATAAAAATTAAAAATGGGAAATATTTCTCAAAAAGATATAGAATTAATAGAAAGTCATTTGAAAGATTCTGATACACCATTTGAACAGAAAATTCGTAATGAGTATAATTTTTTAAAAAATTATAAACCAATACAAATAAATGAAAATGATAAAAAAGAAGGACAAAAAATTGAAATTTCAAAAGGAATAATAAACCCAATAAGAGTAAAAAAAAGATTAGAAAGATTTGCAAAATGGTTTAAAATGGTTTTTAATTCAGAAAATGAAATATTCATAGAAAAAAAATTATCTAAATGTAAATCTTTCCCAGATGATAATTTATATAAAAGTATATTATCTCCTAAAAGTTCTAATAAAACTGAAAATAATGTAAAAAAAATAAGAACAAATCAAGAAGAATCAATATTAAATTATAGTTTAATAACTTCAAGCCCAAATATATTTGAATTATCATTAAGAAGATATTATCAAATAAATAAATTACATTTTTTACAAAGAGTAAGAAAAGGTCCTCCTGATAGTTTAAGATGGATAAGTTGGATGATAATAACAAATATACCAGAATATAGAAATGAATTATTATATAAGAAATATTTATTAATGGATGTTGAACAAAAATCAGATAGTCAAATTAAAAAAGATTTAAACAGAACTGTAAATGAGAATAATATAATTGAAATAAAAAGAACTAAATCTGAAAGAGAAGAAAAAGAAAATAATTTATATAGAGTTTTAAGAGTAATGGCAAATATAGATAAAGATTGTGGTTATTGTCAAGGAATAAATTTTATAACTGGATTTTTATTAGAAATGAATGATTATAATGAATTAGAAACTTTTTATATGTTAATCTCACTTTTTAGTAAAAATTTTGATACTAATTTTAATATTAGAGGTTTTTATATTGATAATTTTCCTTTATTATCTTGTTATTTATATATATTTGATCATATTTTAGAAAAAGAAAATCCAGAATTTCAAAAATTTATTACTAAACTTGAAATTTCACATGAAGCTTGGATTGGAAAATGGATTCAAACTTTATATACTGTTTGTTTTCCACCTTATTTAAATTATAGAGTTTGGGATAACATACTTTCAACTGGATTATATTTTATTATCTCTTTTAGTATAAGTTTAATAAATCATATATCAAAAGATTTAATGAATTTAGAAGATGCTTTTGATTTTTTTGAATATATTAAAAAATTTTTTACTATTTCTTATGGTGATGGTACCCCTACTGGAAGTATATTATATAAGATAAAAGATAATAATAAATATATTATATTAGAAGATATTTTAGACCATGCACAAAAATTACATAAAAGTTATTGTTCTAAAAATTTATTTCTTAATTTACAAGATGAATATACTTTGAAAAATTCAATTTCTTCTTATGCTATTTTATATGACATTGACTTTTTTTCTAATAATAATAGTGGAAATTTAAATTATCATATAACTAAAAATGGTTTTTCTACTTCTTTTAGTTCTTATTTAAAATCTAATTCTATTAAAGAAGATGAAGAAAATGCTAATGATGAATGTGATGAAGAAAAGGATAATTATAATTTTATTAATTATAACTATGCTTTCGAAACTAAGAAAAATATAAACAAATAACAAAAGGTTTTTTAATATCTTTTATAATTTATAAATAGAAAATTATTTTCGTTTAATATAATATAAATAAGGTGTAAAGGATTACAATAATTAATTATAGACAATTTTTTTAAATATAACTTTGAGAAAAAAGATTAAAATGTAGAAAAGAAATTTATATAATCTATTCGATAATTTAAAAGAGTAAAAATAAATATTTTAGAAATAAAATAAAAATTTTTTTAAATCATTATAAATGACACTTTATTGATTTTTAAATATTTTTTTTGATTAATTTTTTTGAAATTTGATTTTAAAATAAATTAATTTTATGATTAAATAACCATATTTATAGAAGGTTTATAAGAAGTTGTTTTTTTTGAAAACTTTAAAAAATTATTATTTCCTTGTTCAATAAATCTAAAACTTCTTGTATTATTATTATTTTTAAGAATAAAAAAAGGATCAATAGTTTCTTCATCTTTTTTTTTCTTAAATGAAGTTCCATAACTACCAAATAACAATGAATTTAAATTTTGTAATTCATTATTATAATATTTTTTATTAAATTGAATATCTCTTTTTTGAATATATGCTTTAGGCTTTTTATTTATTCCTGGACTTTTAATAGAAGAAATAGCATTAATTGTATTTGGTTTAAATATATTTATATAATTATTTTTATTAGATGAAATTTTTAAATTTGTAGGATTCTTTTTATCAGAACTAAAAGAATAAAAATCAGAAGATTCATTATTCTTAATTCTTCTAGGAGTTTTTAAAGATATATTTTTATAAGCTGAATTATATAATTCAAAATCTTCTTTTTTTTCTTTTTTTTCAGCATCTGCATAAAAATTTTCTAATTTATAATAAAAATCATTTATAATTTCATATTCTTTTAATTGGTTACTGTCTAATATTTCATTACTTTCTTTTCCATCTAATTTAGAATTTATTTCTTGAAATTGTTTTTTTCTATTTTTATCACTCATAGTTCTTTTCTTATCTTGTAATTTATAATCTTCTTTTTTATCTTTAATATTTCCATGAATTACCTTTAATTTTATTTCTTGATATCTTTTTTCAAAATCTTCATATCTATTATATATATTAGTATTATCAGTTTTTATGTTGGAATCTTCTTTTTGATTCATTGATTCTAATTCATTTGTTTTTATTTCTTCTTTTTTCTCTTCTTCTATATTATTTTCTGTTTTTTCTGGATTTTCATTTTTTTCTTCTTCATTATTTTGTTCACTTTTTATTGTCTCAGGATTAGAATCCATTTCTATTTTATATTTTTTATATCATATTAAATATTTAGGTTAAATATATTATACTATGATTTTTTTAAATATTTTATAAAAAAATTATTAAAAAATAGAATTTTTATTTTTTTATTGAAAAATTATAAGATCTTCCTAAATTATTAATTCGATAATTATTTGGATTAGTATGTAAAGAATCTAAACTTGATCTTAAATAATTTGTATTAATATTTGTGTTTCTATGATTAGGAACAATATTATTATATTTATAAAATTGATTTCTATTAGATTCAGTGTTAAAATATGTTGGTTCAATAGGATTATTGAAATAAATATTTTTCGAATAATAATTAGAAATTGGATTTTTATTTGTTTTATTACTTTTTAAAAAGTTATTAGTATTTTCACTTGATTTTCTTAAATCAATTGAATTTGATAATTTATTGAAATTGTTACTATATGTTTTTTTATTCGAATTAAATCTATCTATATTTGATGGAGTGGTTAAAAATTTATAATTCGATAAAGGGCCTTTTGTATTTATTATATCATTATTTTTTTTATTTACATTAAAATTATAAATTTTGTAATTTGTTGAAAGATTAAAAGTATTTATATTATTTCCTTGATAATTATTAGTATTTACATTAAACTTATTATGAGTATTAATATTTAATTTATTATGATCTGAAGGTTTAGGATTTTTTGAATATTTTAAAAAGTCAATATTTCCTTGTTTTAAGTTATTATTGTTTAGAAAAGAAAAAGGTTGATATAAATGATTATTAATAGTATTTGTATTTGTATAATAATTACTTCTATAACTTTTAGTAAAATCAATATTATTAATTTTTATATTGTTACTATTATTACTAGCACTTTTTCCTCTAGTTGTTTGATAATAAAAATTTGTATTTGGAATTGATGAAATATAATTATTATTTAAATTATACTTTTTAAATCTATCATGTTCTTTATTTATTATATCTTCTTCAGTAGAAAGTCTTAAATTATTTAGAAGATTATTAACATTAGTATAATCTTGATTAATAGTATATTGAGTTTTTTTATCGTTAAAAGATTTCAGATTTGAATTAGTTACAGTAGTGGCTCTTTGGGTTTTTTTATTTCTATCATTTTTAAAAGTTTTTTGAGCTAATTCATCTAAACTTTTTTTAATTTCTTGAATTTTTTTTTGATAAGAAAGTAATTCTTGATTAGCATTCATTGAAGTTTTATTATAACTATTTCCTCTTTGACTAATATTTTTTTGATTATTTATTGCAGGATCAATTGAAGATGTTTTAGTAGAATGTGTTTGAGAAGTAATATGATGATCTTTTTGATTTTGATTACTATATTCATTATTAAGATCAATATTTGGTTTTTCATTTTTAATATTTTTATCATTTCTTTTTTCTATATTTTGTTCAGTCTTAATATTTGTATTAATTTCATTTTTTTCAAATTCTTTATTCAATTCAATTTTTTCATTTTCTTTTCTCTCACTAATATTATTATTATTTATTATTTCATCATTATTCTTTTTTGATTCATTCTTATTATTTGAAATATCTTGTCTAATTAACAGCTCTTCTTTAATTAAAGGTGAATCAACTCCAATATCAGCAGGAATATTATTTTTGCTAGTAAAGAATTCAGGATGCTTATGTTTAAAAATAGCTTCTCCTTGTAAATAATAGGGATGTAATTTAATTTCTTCAATTTTAATTCTTTTTTCAGGATCAGGGACAATAATTCTTTTCATTAAATTTTTAGCTTTTTTAGAAATAATACTAGGATACTCAATATTACATTTGGAAATTTTTTGAAATAAAATTTCATTATCATTATCTTCAAAAGGTAAATAACCACAAATCATAGCATATAAAATAATACCAGTACTCCAAACATCAATATAAAATCCATTATAATTATTTCCAGAAACCATTTCAGGAGAAGCATAACAAGGACTTCCACAAGGAGTACTTAAAAAGTTTTTTCCATCAAAATAATTTGATAAACCAAAATCTATGATTTTTAATATATTTCCTTTTCCTAATAATAAATTTTCTGGTTTTAAATCTCTATGAACTACTCCTTTTGAATGAATATATTCTAATCCATTTATTAATTGATAATAAAAATATGATGATTCTTTATCAGTCAATCTTTGCTTTTCTACTATATAATTAAATAATTCTCCATTTTCACAATATTCCATTATGAAAAAATGATGGTTTTCTGTTTGAAATATTTCATTTGTTTTTACTATGTTTAAATTATTGAAATTTTTTAATATTTTTATTTCTCTTTCTACTCTTTCTAAATCATCTTTGTTTATTAATTTACGTTTTTCTAATATTTTTATTGCTACTTTTTCTTTCGTTTTTCTGTTTATTCCTAATTTTACTACACTAAATGTTCCTTTACCTATGGTTTCTTTTGTTTCGTATTCTGATTCAAATTCTTCTGGTTTTATTTTGTAAGATTCAGTCATTTTTTTAATTTAAATCTATATTGTTTTTATATAA
>JAEEGK010005616.1_pt1 | contig 30320 bp, 22 predicted proteins | sample 8958771 | NCBI WGS metagenome assembly JAEEGK01 (sample SAMN16246547, study PRJNA631951) | gut metagenome | biome: gut microbiome; feature: rumen; material: SC-attached | host: Bos | place: Iran: Karaj | collected 2018-10 | reverse complement strand
TATTGGGAATGGGGAATGGGGGATTGGGGATTGGGCCCAATCCCCAATCCCCAATCCCCAATCCCCAATCCCCATTCACTTATTTCTTTTTATTTCTTTGTTAAAAACTCTTAACAAAAAAAAAATTAAAATTTAAATTATATTAGTAAATATTAAATTAGCAAAATAATAAAAAAATGTCTCCCTAAAAATAATAACCTTAAACCCAAATAAAAAAAAAAATAAAATAAATTAATAAAACCAAAAATTAAATACATAAAAAAGTTCAAATAAATAAAAAAATTACTTTTTCTTTTTTAAACAGCAATTACTAGTATTCATAGCTCCATTATCATAAAGTGAATAAGATTTATCATCTATATTAAATTCATCTTCATAAAGTTGGAAAATTAATTCAATTAAGCAATTAAAGGATTCATTAACATTAATTTTATCTTTAGCAGAACATTCGAAAAATTCCATATTATAAGTTTGAGCTAATTTTTCTCCTTCTTGAAAAGAGACTTCTCTTTCTTTTTCTAAATCAATTTTATTTCCAATTAAAACTAAAGGAATATTATTTTTTTTTTTTTTATTTTCAATTTCATTTAACCAATTTTCAATATTTTCAAAAGTTTTTTTATTATTAATAGCATAAATTAATAATATTCCATCACAATTTTTTATATATTGTGTTGAAATTGATTTAAATTTTTCTTGTCCTGCTGTATCCCATATTTTTACTTTTATTTCTTTTTCTTCTCCGTTTATTATTATTTTTGTATCTTTTATATTTATATTTATTCCTATTGTCGTTAAATATTCTTCACTAAATTCTCGGTTTAAATATATTTCTGTCATTGCACTTTTTCCTACTTGAGAATCTCCTATTGTTCCTATTGAAATAAATGTTCTTTTTATGTTGTTCATTTTTATGTTTTTTTATTAAAAAAAAAATATTTTGTTTTTAACCAAAAAAAAAAAGAAATTAAGTTTAAAAATTTATTTTAATTAATTTTTTTTTTTACTTTTTTATGTTAAGATTTTTTTTAATTGTATTGATTTTTTTTAATTTTTAACATAATTAAAGTAATTGTTGTTCTGTAATATAAGAAATATTACATTTAAATTTTTTTTTTCTTATTTTTTTTTTATATCATTTTTTTTCCATTTTTCTCCAAAATAAAATTTATATAATATTCATCCAATTGATTTTTGAATAATATTCATTATTTTATATATTTATTTTTTAATTTGTTTTTTTTTTATTATACAAATATTATTTTGAAAATGATAAATAAAATAAAAAAATTTATTTCTTTTTTTTTTTACAACATCCTCCTTCTTCTTTAATTTGAACAACTTCTTTTTTTTCACTGAAAATCTCTTCTTTATAAATATCAACAACACCATCAATTAAATATTGAAAAGCTTCATTAATATTAATTCCAGTTTTAGCAGAACATTCATAAAATTTCATTCCATATTTTAAAGCTAATTTTTCTCCTTCTTCAAAATTAACTTCTCTTTCATTTTCTAAATCAATTTTATTTCCAATTAAAACTAAAGGAACATTATAATTTGTATTTTTTTTCTCTTCAACTTCTTTTAACCAATCATCAATTTTTTCAAAACTTTTTCTATCATTAATAGCATAAACAATTAATAATGCATCACAAGATTTAATGTATTGTGTTGCTACTGCTCTAAATCTTTCTTGTCCTGCTGTGTCCCATATTTTTAATGATATTGTTTTTTTTTTTTCATTATCTGATATTTCAATCTTTTTTATTAAATTCCCTACTCCTATTGTTGATAATTCTTCTTCAACAAATTTATTTCCCATAAATACATTCGATATATTTGTCTTTCCTACTTTACTTTCCCCTAATGTACCTAATTTTATTATTGATTTTGTTATTTTCATATCCATTTTTTATTTTTATTTTTTTTTTTATTTAAAGTTTTTTATGTTATTTAAAGTGGTTTTATTAATTTTTTGATTTAATTATATTAATGTTTTTAATGTATTAAAATATTTTCTATTTTCCCAGAGTTTAATATTTGTAAATATTATTATAATTATTCTTTTTATTCTTCTTCTTTTTATCATTTTCTTATAAATTCAATTAAACAAATTAAAACAAATCTCAGGGGTTAAAAAAAATAGTTGTAAATAATTAATTTTTTAATTAAAAAAGAAAAAGAAATAAAAAATAAATAATATAAATTTTATAAATAATAATAGAATAATAAAAAAATGAATGAAAAAATAAAAGTAATACTAGTTGGAGAAAGTCACGTAGGGAAAACATCAATAATAACACAATACATTCAAAATAACTTTAATGAAGAATACATAGCAACATTTGCTCAAGATAAATCAATAAAAGAAGAAGTATTAAAAGATGGAACTCAAATAAAATTAGAAATATGGGATACAATAGGACAAAATGAATATAATTTAGCAAATAAAATATTTATGAAAAATTCTAAAATTGCTTTATTAATTTATGATATTACTGATAGGAAATCTTTTGATAACTTAAATAAATTTTATGATTTAGTTTGTGAAGTTAATGGAAAAAATAATATTGTTATTGGTGTTGTCGGAAATAAAAATGATTTATATGAAAAAAGAGTTGTAGAAGAAGAAGAAGCAAAAAAATATGCTAAAGATATTGATTCAACTTATTTTGAAACTTCTGCTAAAGACCATGAAACTATTGAGAATTTATTTAAAGAGATTTCTTATATGTTTAATTGTCAAAGAAAAAAAAATATAGAAAATAATATTAAATTTATTGGTGATGATGAACAATTAGAGAATAGCTTTAAAATTAAAAAGAATGAAGTAGAAAAAGAAAAAAAAAAATGTTGTTAGAAAGAAAAATATTAATATTAATTTTAGATCTTTGAATATTTGAAAAATATAAAAAAAAAGATATTTAAATATAATAGATGTATATTATTTATATTTTTCATTTTTAGTGTTTTTTTTCTTTATTTTAATAAATAAATGTAAATTATTTTTAAATTAAATAAACAATAATACATATATTATTTAAATAAATGTAAAAAAAGTTAAAAGTAAAAATTTTTATGTGAGATTTTTATATTAATAATTAAAATATAAACTAATATTACATCTAAAAAATTTATTTTTTTACATTTAAACTCTTTCTATTATTTATTTATACCCAATTTAATTAATTTTTTTCAGTTTTACCAACAATAACTCTTTTGTCTTCCTTTATATTAAAAAAGTTTCAATTTATCTATCATCATTTAATATTTAAAGCGTTTTTGTAAAATTCAAATATCATTTCAAATAAATTTAAATAAAAATAGTTATTTTTTTATTAAATAAAATTTTTTTCAATTTATTATTTTCTGGTTATTAAAAAAGGAATTTCCAAATATTGAGAATTGATATCTTCTTAAAATATTTGTTTTTTGAATTTTATTCTTTGAATAAAACTACTTACTATTACATATTTAATATTAAAATTTCACAATATGAAAATTTTATTTTATGAATTTTTTTTCCACTTTTTGTAAAAATTCTTTCATCTCTGAAAGCAACAAAAAAAGTATATGCAAAATAAGAAAGGAAATTAAAAGCTAAACTTATCATTCCTCTCATTTAAGATAAATAATCTTGAATTTAAGTGTAAACTCTTTAATTATAATAATCAAAATCATAAATTTGAACATAAGAAATGATTTTAATATAATAATTATAATAGAATAAATACTTGAATATGATTCATAATATTATAAAATTCATTTTTTCATATTTAATAATAATTAATCATAAATTATCCTTGATGAACAAGTTTATTTCTATTGTAAGTATTTCCTATTAAAGTATGAATTATTTGTTGATAATTGAATATTTAATTGGGAAACAAAAATTCAAAGGATTATTACTGAAATCGTAAATATTTTATAAATCAATTTTATAAATCTAGTTAATATACTTTCTCTTATACATTTTACTTCATATTTATTATCACTTGATAAAAATCTTCAAAATTGAAAAAAATAAAATAACATTTCTGTATCTATTGCATTATATTGAATTTAAATTTGGGAATCTTAAAAAATTTTATCTGCTTTTATATTTTGTTTATTTTATAATTAAAATCTTGGTACTTTTGGAATTTAGTATTCCAAAAATTATAAAATATAAATGAAAATATTATTATTAACTCTCAAAAAATGTTTTATATTGTTGAATTAAATAAATTTAATCACTTAAAAAATTAATTTTATTTAACATCTTTTTTTATCTTTTGAGTAAATTATAAGTATAGTTAAATTTAATTATTTTATTATTTATATTATGGAGTGATATTTAGAAAAATAAATTAAATCAAATAATATTTTTAGTAATAAAATAATTAATTCATAATTAATCAATTCAAATATATATTTACTTCTATTTAAGATAATACAATTTACAGGTAATTTTTTAATTAATAACATACTTTAAGATTAATATTTTATTGATTTAATTACTAAATTTAAATAAAAATCTAATTTATATATATTTAAACTTTTAAATCCTAAATAATTTAAATATATTTATTTTATAAATCAATAATTCATATAATAATGAAGATAAATAAGAAAAGGAAAAGCAAGAACAGAAAGAAAGGAAATAACTCCTTGAAAACTAATTCCTATAAAACAAAGAGTAAGATAATAAAAAAAAGAAAAGTTATTTTTTTCGAATTTATCAATCATTTTTAATAAATGAGAAAAGAAAATAAAAATAATCGGTCCTCCTATAAAAATTAATATGATATTTAAAAAAAAAATATCAATATAATATAAAGGAACAAATTTTCTTAATTTATAATCATTATGTATATAATCATCTTCTTCATTATTATTTATTTTTCTAGTAAATACTAATTTTTCTCTTTCTTCTTTTTCAATTTCATTTTGAAAATTTTGAATATAATAATTAATAATATCATTAAAAACTTCATTAACTAAAAATTATCATTAAGAGAAATTTCTTTAAATAAAGCATTAATTGAAATAGCGAAATTATTTCCTTCATTTGAATTAACAATTTTATTTTCAAATTAATTATTTTTTGTAGAAATAACAATATTAAAGACAATTATTTATATATTCTCTTGTGAAATTATACCTATCTCTTAATTTATCAAAAGAATATAAATTAGTTGAATCATATATTAAAAATATTATATTTGACCTTTTAATATATATTTTATTTACAGCATCATACTTTGGTTGTGAAATTAATTCAAATAATTGTAATTTTAATTCTTTATCTTCTATTTTTATTATTTTATTTCATTATATACTATAAATGTTAGAATATGCTCTATTATAAATTGTGAATAAATTATTTGATTTATTAAACATGCTTTTCCCACTCCGACTTCTCCATATATAACTATTTTTATACTCGACATTGTTTTATATTCTTATTCTTTTATCTCAATCATATTTATTTTATTTTGTTGAAATTTGGGATTAATTTTAATTTTTTTTATAAAAAATAAGTTATTGTTTTTTAATTATGTATATTTGAAAAAATAATATTGAAAATAAATATATATTTTTCAAGTAATTATTAGAAAAATATATTTAATTTTATTAAATAATGATTAAAGTTTAAAAAAATTTATGAACCTTTATTTGATCTTAATCTTATTTTTTTTCATTTAATTTTAATTAAAATTATATATATTTTATTTAATCAACATCTTTGATTAATTCTTCACTTTCTCTTCTATCTTACATATATCCATTTCTTCTAACATTTGTATTATTGTGATAATCTTCATTTTCTGATTTTGAATTAAGTGGAATCAGAGAATCTCTTTTGCTAAAGACATTAAAAGTAGTATTTGTATTTGAAATTGAATTTGAAATTAAATTTAGATTTAATATTTCTCCATTATCTTTTTTTTCCTCTTCTTCTGGAGTTTGATTAATTTCATTATTATTTTCTGGATTATTATTAACAATATTTTGAGAATTTGTATGTGGTGGATTATATTCATTATTATTTCTTGGATTATTATTAACAATGACTTGAGGAGTATTATTATTATTACCATAAATATTTTTTTTCAAATCTAATTTTTTGGTTTTTGGAAATTGTTTTTTATATTTATCAAAATCTATTTCGTGTCTTAACTCACAACCTTGAAGTAAATTATCCCAATTTTCTATTCTAGAAAAATCAAACAAATTAAAATTAATATCCTTTAAATGTTTACAATCTTTAAATAATCCTTTTAAATTTTTAATTGATTTATCAACAATAATGATTATATGAATTTTTTTTTCTGGAAATTTTTGTTTTTTTCCGATTTTAATTCTTTTTTTTACTCCATTGAAATCTTTAATATAATATATATTTAATTTATTAATATCCTCTTGATTATCATTATCCCCTGTTATTATATTAATTTCTTCATTTATTTCACTATCTTCTATTTCATATTCACATTGTATTATATTATTTGGTTTTGTTTTATATTTTAGAGTTCCCATTTTTTGTGTTATTTTTTTAACTTTACTAAAAAAAAGTGTTTTTTTAAAAATATTTATTTTTAATTTATTATATGTTTTAAGTTTTTTTCTTTTAATTTTTAAATTATGAAATTTTATTATTTTAAAATATTATGACTTCATTTATTAAAATAGTAAATTAATATTATATTTGTTAACATAAAATAAAATTTTTTTTAATAATTTTAAATTTTTCTTTTAAAGTTCAATAAAAATTTAAATTATCAATCAAAGAATTTGAAAAAAGTAATTATTAGAGAAATTTCAACAAATTAATATTTTTAAATAATGATTACAATATACAATAAATAGAGAATTTAATAGAATTATTTTTTTAGAAATATTAAAAGTTTGATTTAATTTTGAAAATTATATTTAAATCATATAATATATTTTTATTATTTTCTTTTTAATTATTATTCTTTTTTCCAAGTAAATACAATTAAATATATGTAGATTGTTATTTTTGGTTATCTCATTTTATGGTTTGGATTAAATGAAAAACTTATAATTAAATATTTTGGGTTTTAAATATATTAAATAAAAAACAATAATCATAGTCATTTCTTAATAATTTAATTATATTTTGAAAAGAATAATTATTATTAATGATAAATATAAAATAACAAACACAAATTAATTTAACAATTTTATTTTAATTAATATCTTCAAAATATGTTATAATTATTAAATATCACTTAATTTATGTTTAATTTCCATAAATTTCTTTCTTTATCTTTCTTATTATTTCTATTTTTTCTTAATTTTTCATTTTTTGTAACAATAATCTTTTTTCATTCGTTTAAAATATTTTTTTCATGTTCTGAATATACTATGATTAATCCTTTATATATATTATTATATTGTTTTAATTTCATTTTTAAATTGAAATAAATTATTTCTTTAAGTTTTAAAACAGATTTTCGAACATTGAACTCATATTGATTCCTGAATATGTATCAAAAAATTTGATAAATTTAACTTTTCTAACTTTTTATATTTTAAAAAAAATAATTCATATTTTCAACAAAATGAGTTTTAAATTAGATAAATCATTTTCAATTAAAAATTTCATGATTTCCAAATAAAATTACTAATATCTTCTAATGATTTTCCTTTATAATTGAAAATTAATTTATAATCATTGAATCATAATCATTTTTAATAATTGAAACATTTTTTTATTATGTATATTTTCAATTTTATTTATACTAAATTTAAATTTTTTAATTTCATTCAATAATTTTCCTTTTTCTTTAAGAGAAAGTTTAATTATAATTGAATATAATATATATGGACTATGATATTTTATTATTCCCTTTTTTTTATAAAGATTATAGTTAAATTATAATTTCAAAATAAAAATTTTCAAGTCAAAAAGATCTTTAAAATTAAATAAAAAAAATTAAAATAAATAATTTCATTGAATTTTATTTTTTTTCCTAAAGCATTTACAAAATAAATTAATAGTAACAATATCAACAACTAAATAAATAGGTAACAAAAAAAAATAATTCCAAATTTTATGAAAAAAACTTTCATTTTTTTTTTTAACTTCCATTTTTTCTTTGTGACTGAAAATATAAACATAAACAAAAGAATCGAAATATTTTCCATTTAAATTATAATAATTTTTAATAAGACTAACTTCTTCAAAATTATTGTTTTTATAAAATTCTTTAGCAACATTATTATAAGTAATAACATCTAAATAAATACAAACACATAAATTCTTATTAATAGATTTTTCTTTGATTATATTTAATAATTTTTTTCCAATATGTAATTTTCTACATTCATCAATAACTCCAATAGTCATAATATAACAACAATAAAAATAATTAAATCCTAAATTAACTGTAATTTCATCAAAAAAGGAAATTTCATTAGAAATTTTATTTAAAGTTTCTTCACTTGTATGATATATAAATTTTTTATCTATTTCTTGAAATTCACATAATATACTTCCTAATATTATTTCTTTATTATTTATATTATAGAAAGCACCATAAGAAAAATAATTTTCATTTTGAGAATTTATTGTATTTTCAAAAAAGGTTATTTCATATTTAACAGGAAACCATTCTCTATGAAGAATAAATATTTCATTTATATTCTCTTTTGATAAAGGCTTATATATTATTTTTAATGGATCTATTTTTTCCTTTTGTAAAAGAAGGTGAGATGATGATATTGGTTGTCTTTTCTCTTTTTCTCCTAATTCGTTTGGGGGAAATGCGTCTGAGAATATTTTTGTTTTTTTTCTTTTTGACATTTTATTTTTTTTGGATTTTTGAAATATTTTATTTTTTTTTTTTTAATAATAAATGTGTTTTATGAACATTTAAAAAAAAATTTTTTATTTGTCTTTCAAATAATTTTCCATTGTTGAAAGAAAATTTTATTTAATACTTTAGATAGGTAAAATTTGTTATTTTTATTTCTTGAGTACCTATATATAATTTAATCTTAATTAAATAGTATAAGTTAAAAATTAAGGATTAATTATTTTATTTTTTAAATTTTATAAAATATAAAAGAATAAAAGAAAATGTTCATATTCCTTAATGAATAAATAACCAATAAATAAGAAATATATTTAAAATTTATAAAAAACTAAATAAACAACCGAATAAAAACTTGTTAAAAAAAATAAGAAAAAAATTATTATTCTAATCCAAAAAAATTAGTATCATTATGAATAATAGTATAAATAGCATTTTTCATTTTTTCTTTATTTTCATATTCAGGTAAAATAATTCTATTAAAGCAAGTTTTAGCTTCAATTAATCTATTATGATTACAAATTTTATCTTTCATAGAAGGACTTTCAATACAAAATTTCATTAATTTATTTCTTGTTCCTTGTAAACTACCAAAACCATCAATTGGAATTCTTGAACAGCCAGTACAAAATTTATAAAATATTAATAATTCTTCTTGTTTTAATTCTTTTAAAACTTCCCAAAAATTTTCTATTGTTGGATATAATTCATTATAATATCCTTTATATATTGTGTTTTTTTTCCAATCTTCTAAATCTATTTTTGTTTGACCACTTAATAAAAAATCAAATTCTTCTATTGAAAAGATATTTAATATATGTTCTTTGGAATTTATATCAAAATTTAATGAATTAAATCCTTCTTTTAATTTTATTATTTTTTCTTTTATACTTTCATAACATATTAAATTTATTACTTTTTCTACAAATAATTTCTTATTGTCATTGTTTATTAATATTGAATTTCCATTTCTTATTAAATTTATTTCTTTTCCATTTATTTGCCAAGTAAAAAATAAATCCTCATTTATATTCATATTTGAATTTAATATACTGTTTAAAGAATTATATAATTCAATATCATAATATTTTAAATCTTCAAGAGTAAATTTAGGATTATCCTTAGTAATTAAATGTTTCAAAATAATTGGATTAATATTATAATTAAGTGTAATTTTATCAAAAAGAGCTTTTCCAATAATTTTTCCTATAAATTTATAATAAGACAAATAATCATTATTAAATTTAATAGGATTTTGTACAGGTAAAAAGAAACTTCCTTTAGCAAAACTATTATAATTAATTTCAATAAAAAAAGAAAATTTTTTACTGAAAATTTCATCAAATAAACTAGAATACCATTCTCGATAAACTCCTCCAACATCTCTTGCAACTTCATCAATAAAAAAAATATGTACATTTCTTTTTAAATTTAAATCATTATCAGTCATAAATTGATTATATGATTCTTCTAATATATTATCTCTTGATATTACTAAAGGAGAATTATCATTTGATTTATCATATATATTATCATTTATATATTTAGTAAACCAAATTCTTTTAATGTAAAATTTTTCTTTTGAAATTTCATTTTTCGAAATTTTTGATATTTTCTTTAAATAATTTTTATTTAAATATATTTTTCCATTATTAATCCAAACTCTATTTTTCTCATTAAAAACCCAATCAATATATTCATTTGATTCTTGAATTTCATCATCTAAATTTAATAAGGAAATAACATTATTATTTCTATTTGATAATTGTTGATTAAAATCATGAACCATATGAATAATTTCATTTAAAGAATTATGTATTCTTATATTTCTTTGCATTTGCATTTCATTACATAAAGGTAAATGCATTTGGAATTCTCTTATTGAAGGAAATGATTGATGACATATTTTACAATAATGTTCATTTCTATCTGTTAAGGAATCATCATTTGATTCATTTAAATTATTATTATTATTTATATTATTATTATATATATTATTATTATTATTATTTATGTTATTTTGAATGTTTAGATTATTTAATTCATTTTGATTATTTATTCTATCTACATTTGAATTTGAAAAATTATGAGGATTTAATGGAATTTTTCTATTTGAATCTGAAGGAAATTCTTCATTAACTGATAAATTTAAAACTTCATTATTTATATTGTTATTTATATTGTTTATGTTGTTTGGATTGTTTATTATATTATTATTATTATTATTTGAAATTATGTTTTCTGAATTTTCTTCTTTTATATTTTGAATTTGTTGATTTATATTTGAATTATTTATATTGTTTTGTTGGTTTATTTTTTGAGGCTTATCCCCTATAAATGTTAAACAATTTGTTGTTATTATATTTTGAGTATATTTTTTTGTTTTTTTTTTCTTTGCTGATGTACACACTGATCCCATTTTTTTTTTATTTTTTTTTGAAATTGATTAAATTTTAAGCTTTTAAGGTTATTTTTTTCAGGTTAATGATTAATAATAATAATAATAATATAAGTTTTTTTTGGAAAAAACAATAAATAAAAAAAATGAATTTTGTAAACGCGTTAAATAAATCAATTCATGGTATTTTTTCTCAAAAAGAAACAAGACCAAAAATAAGTTTTTTAAAAATATGTTATATTAAATATGATGACAATAAAAATTTATTATCTATTATTTTAGTCTGTGAAGATTATATAAAAATTTATTTTATGCAATATGAACCAATGATAGAATTTAAATTAATTTATAATGAACGTTTTAATTATGATATTTTAGATATTAAACCAATAAATTATTTTTCGGATGATAAAGATTTTGAAAAACCAATTATTTCAATAATATCAAATTCTAAAATTTATTTTGATAATTATTTAAGATTTTATTCTTTGAAAACGAAAAAATTAATTCATAGTATTCAATTTAAATATAATATTAATCATTCAGATTTTGGGAAAAAATATTTTGGAATAGGATGTAAAAATGGAAAAATATATATTTTTGAAAATAATTCTTGCAATAAAATATTTAAAATTTCTTTTGATAAAATTATTCAAATTAATGAAAATAATTTTAATAAAAATTTACCTTCAAATTCAACAACTATTTCAATGATGATTGATAATAAAAATAATATTTCTTCTTTTACAGATGATAATAAATTTATTAAAAATTTAAATCCAATTCAATCTGTTTTAATTGATAATCATTATTTTAACCAAAATAAAAAAAATAAAAATGAAAATAAATATCAAAATTCCTATTATAATACTTTTTTTGATATAAGTGATAATATTTTATGTTATTTTATTTCTAAAGAAGAAAATTATCAAAATATAGAAAAAGATGATAAAGAAAGTAATTTATCTACTTTTGAAAACATTGTAATTGAAGCTTATAATAAATTAGCAAATTTAAAAGATTGGTCTTTGAAAAATTTTCAAAATATAAAAAATTTAAGAAAATCAACAAATGTAAAATCAAATTTAGATATTTTAGATTCTAAAAAATCCAATGTAAATATTTCAATATTTAATATAACTAAATCAAGAGAAAAAATAATAAAAAATTTCCTTTCTGAAAAATTACCGATTCCATTTTTTAAAAAAATAGGTTTAATAAAGCAGATAAAAAATGGGAAATATATAATAATAGGAAATAGTCATTATCAAATATTTTATATATTTGAATTATATTCTCAAACAAATTCAAAGTATAATTACGAACCAAGAAATATAAAATATAAATTAATATATTCTGTTTTTAGAGGAATAAGAAATTGTAAATTTACTAATTTTGAAATGAGTTTTAATAATGAATTTTGTACTATAACCTCAAATAGAGGAACAACTCATTTATATAATTTTCCTTTAAGAGATAATCAAATTATTGAAAATTTTGAAAATAATAGTGTTAATGAAAATAAAAATAAACAAAGTGAAGAATATTTAAATATGAAAATAATTAATGGAATTGAAATTTTTAAAGTTAAAAAAGATCATTATAATGATTTTAATAATTGCCTTTGTTATAGTAAAATTATTCAAATTGATAAAATTAATTTAGATAAATGTAATTTTAATGAAAATGAAATTAATTTAATTAATGATATTTCTAAAGATAAATTTATATCTTATATTAAAAATAAAAATTATTTAATTGTTCTTAATGATAATATTGTTTATTTATATTTAATTTATAATATTAATACAATTATTCCTCTTAAAACAATTAAATTAAAATTAGATTTGGATAAAGATTCTATTGTTCATAATATTAATAATATTTCTAAAAATTTATATTTGAATACAATTAAACAATTAGATATGAAAAAAAAAAATATTAATTTAGACATTAATACTACAAATTTATTTAATTTTTCTATATTTCAATTAAATCCAATGTTTAATTTTAATGTTTATTCAAATATTAATATTTCTTTAAATAAAAATAATGGAATAATTGAAGAAAAAAACATTGAAATAAATTATAATAGTAAAGAAAATAAAACTGAAATTTTAAATTATTCAAAAGATAATACTAATCTTTTAAATGATGAAATTGATTTATATGAATCAATTATTAAAGAAGATGATTGTATATCAATTAAAAAATTAAATGAAATAAAAGAAAATAATAATAATGAAAGGATGAGTCAAAATAAATTAATTATAAATCCTAAATATGGTGATCCTATGAGTTCAATAGATTTAAAAAATAATTTTTATTATGATAAAGATGGTATTTTAGAAAATAATATAAAAAATGCCATTGAATCAAATATAAATGATGTAGTTGATAATAGAAATTCAGTGAATTTAAAAGAAACATTAGTTATAAAAGATAATTATTATAAATAAAAAAGTAAATAATTGATTTTATAAAAATTAAATTGTTACTTATATTTTAATATAATTTTAATATTCTTAATCAACTAATTAAAAATTGAAAAAATATATTTAAATAATTTAAAACAAACTTAATCATTAAATTGTTTTTATTCAAACAAAGAAGAAATTTCTCTATTAATATTATCATGTTCATCTTTTTTAATTTCATTATTTTCAAAATTAATATTATCAAAATTACTAACAATACTCGCTCCAATCCAAGAAAGACAATTTCTAGGAAAAATAATTTTATGGACTTTAATTTCATTTTTAATTTTATTTAACCTTTCAAATTCTTCATTATTTAAAAATTCATTAATTTCATCAATAAATCTTTTATAAAATCCAAATAACATACATAAACCTCCACTTAAAATAATATTACTACAAATTTTTCTTTTAATTTCACATGGAACTTTATTTAAAATAACATTTAAAACTTCATATGAAATATTTCCATTTTTTTCTTCAAATAATTTTTCTCCTATTAAAATTCTTTTAATAAAAGAAATTTTAAAAGGAAAAAGATCTTTATAACCTTCAATTAAACTATAATTATCTTCTCCATTTAATTTACTTGAATCTTGATATAATTGATTAGAAATATTTTTATTAACAATAACACAACTTTTAATAAGAATATCTTCAATATATTTATTTAATTTATTTTTAAATAAATCTAAATCTTGAGGTAAGATTTCTCTTATTCCAAAATTATCATTTAAAATCATATTTTTAAATAATTTTTCTAAATAAGAAATTCCAATTGGAATTTCTTTATTAAAAATACAAACTCCATTATTAACAACAGAAATTTGACTAAATAAATATCCTCCGTTAAAAATTAATCCGCTTCCAAATCCAGAAACAAAAATAGGGAAAATATTTTTTGGTAAAATTCTTAATATTGAAATTTCTTTATGTGAAAGTAAAGAAGATGCTATTTGCTCGTATAAATATTTAAATTGTTTTATCATATTATAATCTATTAATAATAAACATATATTTAAATGTTCCATATCTGATTTTTTTAATTGGAGAATATATATTATTATGTAGTCTATAAATTCTTCTATTTTCAATTTTATTTCTTTTAAAGGCTTTTTATATAAGAGTAAATTTTCTTTTTGATTTAAAGAATTTAAATAATTGTCATAGTTAAATAAATCTGGAGTTTTTATTATTTTTCGAGGCTCTGGCTCTTTTGCTATTCCTACTTTTGTTAGTTTTAAACCAAAATCTATTATTATTGTTGTGTTTTGATCTGTGTTTAACATTTATTTTTTTAAATATTTTTTTATTTATTTTTTATTTCTTGAAAAAATGCTGATTTAAAATTAAAATAAAATAACATTGTTTTTATTTTATAATTATTTATCAAAAATATATATAAAAATGATATTTTTTTGTTTATAATAATAAAAAATTAAATCAAATTTATCCCCATTTTCATTTCAAGAAGAAAAAAAGATATTTATTTTTGTTTTCACTTATTATTTGATAATAAGTATTTGTATATTATTTTTATATATTTTTTAATTTAAATTTTCTGTGAATCTTCTTTCATTTAATTTTTAAATAATGACATTGATTTTTAAATAAAAGTTAAATTCTTTTTTGAAGAATATAAATATTATTTCTTAATATTTAATGATTTTACTCAAATTTTAGTAAATCATTTTCATTTTAGGTTTGACTTCTAAAATAAGATTGATTTGAGAATTAACTTTTTTGTTATTTTAATTAATTTCCTAAATTCAAAATTCATCATCTTTTTTATCATTTTTTTTAAATTTTATTTTTTTTTTATTAAGTTTTTTTTACGTATTTTTTATTATTTTTATATATATTTTTATTAATTTTTATTTTTTTACTTATGGAAACTTTATATTATAGGATAAATCACAAAAATAATTTAAAATTATTTGACAATACTTCATTAGTTCAGTTAAAATCTAATTTATTTTACGAATTATCAATGAATGATGAAAGTAACATAGGAAATGAAATAAATAAGCTTTTTACAAAAATATTACAATGTTCAGATAAATTAGATAAATTAGAAATAATATATAAAACAGTTGAAGAATATATAAAAATAAAAGAAATAAATATAAATGATGAAGAATATAATATTTCTTTATGTCAGCAAATATCAATTAGAAATTATAAAATGGAATTTGTTTTTTCTTCTGAATTTGCTCATGATATTGCAATTTTATTATGTTTTGGTTTTAGAAAATTAAAAGAACAAAAATGGAAAAATAAATTAAATTATAATAAATTTCTTTTAAATTTACAGCAATTTCCTTCAAAAAATGTAGATTTAATAAAAGAATATAGAAATTATAATGCAAATAATAATTTAATTACATTTATTATACCTAATGAATTTATATTATTAATGAATATTTTTCAAGGAATTAAAAATATTAAAATGACTTTTGAAGAATCATCTTCTGAATTAACAAGAGCATATATTCTTTTATTATTAAATTATGAATGGTTATTTCCTTTTGTTTTTGAAATTGAATTTGATTTAACTTGTCATAAATTATATAAAGTGATTTACACTGAATATAAAAAGAAAATGAAATATGAAGAAGAATTAAGTCAAAAAAATAATAATAGTATTGATTATATTGAAGAAGATAATAATAATAATGTTACTTCAAGTAATATCATTAATAATAATAATTCTAATATACTTCATAATTATATTTTAACTTTAAAAGAAAATAAAGATATTTTTGATTTAGTTGTTGTTTATACTTATTTTGTTTCTAAATTTCCTTTTTTAAGAAATTTAACTATAATATTTCCAAATAGTTTTAAAACAGAATTAGAAGATTTTATGAGAATAAATAAAATACCAATAATAAATTTCCACTTTTTAAATTTTTTATTCAGTTTAAATAATTTAAATTCATTGTCAATAGAATTTAATTCAATGGAAAATGAATCTTTTCAAAACATAATGTCTTTAATTCAAAATAATTCAAATTTAAAGAATTTATCTATAAATTTTTTTTCTCAAAATAAAGAAATTTATTCTAATCCTTCTTTAGTAAAATTAACTGAAGAAAACGGAATAAGTTTTCATTCAATTTTTATTTCAGCTGGAAATTATGTTTCTTTAATAATGAATAGAAAAAATGGTGAATTTGAAAATTTATTAATTAATAAAGTTTTACCTAATTTTGAATGTAATATTGAGAAATTTTTTATTCTTCTTCAAACTAAAAAACAATTAGATTGTTTAACTTTAATTTTTGAACAACCTGATATTTTATTAGAAAATGAAAATTATTTTTGGGTAATTATGAAATTTTTATTTAATATATTTTTAATGTTAAATAGAGGAAAATTTCAATTAAAAGAATTAAAATTAATTTGTCCTTATTTAAATTTTGATAATGTTAAAAATCCTTTAATTGAAAGTTTTTTAGATGGAATAAATTTAATTGATAAAAATAAAAATTTAAGTAGATTCAGTTTAAGAGCTCAAATATCTAAATTACCAAATATATGTAATTTAATATCTAAAAATATTCAATATTTAATTATAGGAGATTTTGATTTAGAAACTTTTAAATTTTTTATTCAATTTTATCAAAGCGAAAAATTCGTTAAAGAAAGTGAATTACTTTATTTAAAAATTATATTATCTAAAACTTTAATGGAATATAATGAAATTAAAGAAGATTTTACTAATTTAATTCAAGGAAATCAACCTAATAATATTATGGAATTTAAATTTGAATGTAATTTAAATATTCCTTCTTTTGATTTAAATCAAATTCTTTTAAAAACAAATGGAAATTCTATTGAAAAATATACTTTTAAATTTAATGTTAATCAAGAAGAATATTTAAAATTTAATTATGATTGTTATTGGTTTTTTAATAAAAATTTAAAAAAAAGATTAAATAAATATTTAGGTTTAATAATGAAATATGATTTTCTTTCAAAAGAAAGGAAAAATATAAGTAAAAAAATATTCAAATTTTTAATGCCGAATAACAGGAAAGAAATAATAATATTAAAATCATAAAAATATAATAATATTTATTTAAAATAAATAACAACTCAAATCAAAAAAAAAAATAAAAACAAAAAAAGAAAAATAAAAAAATCCTTTTTTTTATTGTTCTATTTTTTTAATAAACTTTGACTTCTTGAATTCTCACTTCTAAAAGAACTTTTAAAGCTACTTCTACTAGAACTTTTTTCCAAATGACTTTTATGTTCATGTATAGAACTTAAATTATTATTACTATTTTCAGAATTATTATTTTTTTTATTATTTTTATTAGGATTTATAGAATCATTATATTTACTAATATTTTTTTCAGAAATATATTTTTGCATTAATTTAGTTTTACTAGGATTAATTTCTCTTTCAGCTCTTCTCATTTCAACTTTATCAAAAGCTTCTTTATACAATAATTTTGTTTTTGCTTTTGGAACTTTATTTTCTTCATTATTATCAAATAAAAAACTGAATTGTTCAATTATTTTACTTTGATTTACTTGAGCATTTGTTATTTCTTTATCTTCTTCTTCGCTTTCATTAACTTCTGAAATTTGAGGAATATTACTTATAAAATTATTATTATTTACATTATTACCATTATTATTTATACATGTATTACATATTTCTATTAATTCTTCATTTTTTTGACCAAAATTTAATTCATTTTCATCAATTGGTAAATTTAAATTTTGAAATGGTTTAAATATTTCTTTATTTTTCAAAACTAAATCATAAAAAAATTTAGTTGAAACAATATTTTTTTTAACATTTTCTAAACACTTTAATTGAAAATTAGTAAATTTCTTCATAGATAAATTTAAAGTTTCTAAAAAATTTAATTCAAATTTAATATTTTTAATATCATTAGCAATTCTTTCATAAACATCAAAGAGTAAATCTTTTTCTTTATTCATATCACAATTAAGAATTATTTTTTTTTTATCATTAATAACTTTAATTCTTCTATTCATTTTTTTTTTTAGAAAATTTAATTGTTTTTCAATATTACTCATTTCAACTTCATCTTCTTGAAATCCTCTTGCAGATTCTAAATTTCTTTTATTTAAAAGAATGAAAAATTCAATAGCATGATAAATTAATTTACTTTGATAATCTCTTATGATTTTTCTATATTGAAGTCTAATAATTAATTTAAAGGATTTTTCTTCTTTTTCATTTTTTGCAGTTTTATTAGTCATAAAAACCATCATTGAAGAAACAAAATAACAACCAACTAAAGAACAAAATATTGTTATTACTCTTCCTACTTGAGTCTTAGGGAAAAAATCACCATAACCTACAGTAGTCATTGTTACAAAAACAAACCAAAAAGAATTCCATATATATTCCCAACTTTGATAATTAGGACTTTCCTTTGAATGATGTTCCCAATATAATATTTCAAAATTTTGCATTGCATATCCAAAACATACACAACTTAATAAAAATATACTAAATAATACTATAAAGGGATTTTCCTTTTGAAATGCTTTAAATGCAAAACCTTCATTTGCCTTACATGCATATTCTTCACATATTATTTCACTTTTTGAATCCGTAAATCTTGTTAAATTTTTTAAATATTTTAATACAAATATTACTCTTAGTAAACTTATTGTTGATAGAAATGTTGACAAAGGATATATTGCATAATGACCAAATTCTTCATAAAAAAAAACTTTTGTTATTTTTGGATATTGAATTAATGATATTAATAAACATTCTGCTAACATAAAAACAAATATTTTTGTTTTAAAAAATGAAACATCTTTTTGTTGAATATATCCATATTCTCTTATATGTTCTATTTTCTTTGATATTATTGTTCCTGAAATTGATATTAAAGTACATATTAATATTATTAAACGTAATATTTCACAATATGAATCAATAGTAAAATTTAAAGGAATTGTATTTATATTTTCATTTTTAAAATCAATTAAATCTAAAAAATTTTTTATGTTAAATTCACTATCATATTCTAAAGGATTAAAATCTTTTTTTTCACAATTCTTTTCTTCTCCTTCTATAATTTCTAATTTATCACTTTTAAATTTTTTTCCTTCATACATACATTGAGCTAATTTAACTAATAAAATTCTTTTATTTTTATTTATTTTAGTATAATGTCTATTTTCAATTTGAGAAATAAAAGCTGTTATTATTGTTAAAGTAGCAACAAATAAATCTATATATTTCATTATTTTTTTATATTTATTTAATTGTCTTTTTATTATTTCTCCTTTTGCATCACTTTTTGTTTTTATTAAATGTATATTTTCTTCATTAATTAATAAAGTTGTTCCTAATTTATTTCCTTTAATTTTGCTTTTTATTTCTGTTTCTTCTTCTGAATCTGATGATAAATCAGATTGATATAAATTTATGTTTGAACGTATTTTTTCTTTTTTATTTTGTATTTCTACTTTTATTCTTTCAAGTTTTTTGTTTTCTATTTTTTATCAATTATTTTTTTATTGTTTTTTTTTGCTATGTTAATTTATTTTTTATTTTACCATATTTTTGACGACGCTCTACTTTGGCGTTTGATAAGTAATTTAAGTTTGCTTGAAGGATTACGAACATTGTTTTTTTTATTTTTTTTTGGTTCTTTTTTTTTTAATACACTTTTTAAAATTATAATTTTATAATATTTTTAGTTTATTATTTTTCAATTTTTATTTATTTTTTTTTTAGTTATTTTGATTTATTATTTAATTGTTTTAAATTTAATGGATAAAAAAATTCCAAGTTGTATTCAAAAAAAAAATGATAAAATAATATTATCTATTCATGCTAAACCAGGAAGTAAAAAAGAAGGAATAACATATATTGATGATGATTCAATTGAAATTGCAGTTCATGCTCAAGCTCAAAATAATAAAGCTAATTTAGCTTTAATTGAATATTTATGTGATATATTTGATTTATCTAAAAATTCTGTTAATTTTGAAAGTGGAGGAACAAGTAGAAATAAAACTATTTCTATTATTAAAGATATTAGTTTAGAAGAAGTTTATAAAATTTTACAAGATAATATGATATAATAATATATTATTTTAAAAAAAATAGAAAAATATTTTTTTTTAATCTTTTTTTAATTTAGTTTCATTTGTTTTTTGATTTTTATTAAATATATATTTATTTAGAAAAAATTTTAATATTGAAATACTGATTATAAATATTATTATTATTATTATTACATTATAAAAAAATATTTCATTATTTCTTTCATATAAATTTAATTCTAAATTTTGATAACCAATTTCAAAACCATAATTAATCCACTTTAAATATTCTTCAAAAGGATTTTTTCCATTTTTTAATATATTAGAAACTCTAATTGCATTTTTAATATAAATATTATCATTTTCAAATTCATCATTATTACTTTGAATAAGTTTATTTATTGAATTAATTATATTTTTATAATTTGTTTTTTCATTTTCATTAATTACAATTCCTAACATATTTGTTTTTATATATCCATTTATATTTTTTTGATAAATTCCATTTCCAAAACTTAAAATTGGTTTTTTAAAATAAATTGAATTTGTTATTTCATTAAAATTTGAAGGAGTAATTAAAAGAGAAATTTGCTTTATTTTTAATATTTGATTTAAACATTTATAATATTCATCTTCTTTTAATTTTACAGTTAAAGTATTATTTAATTTAATATTTTTGTTGTTGTTAATAAATAAAAATCCAATTTGATTTTCTTCATCGATTAAATAATCCTTAATAATTAATTCAATAATATATTTTTCAATAAAGAAAAAAATATCTTTTGAAAAGACAACAATATTTTTATAAGTTTCAATAAAATTATAAAAGTCTTTATTAAAAGAAATTAAATTATCATTATCATATAAATCTAAAGTAATAGAATTTAATAATTTAACATTAAAGGGAATTTTCAAAGGAAAAGTAATTCCAATAGGATATTGAATTAAAATAAAACAATCTAAAATATCAATATTACTTTTAATATATTTAAATCCATAATCATTGAATAAATATTTAATTTCATAATTTGATAAAAAATTAATAAATTTTTCAGAAAAACTTGAAAAAAAATTAAAAGTTCTTTCTGTATAATCCATTATATTTATATTATCACTTCCTAAAATTGGAATATAATTATAATTTAATTCTATATTATTATAAAATAACTGTGGTAAAGGTCTTAAAGATAAATATAATTTTTGTTTTATTTTTAATTCTTTTTGAAGAAGATAAAAAATAAAATTTGGTCTATCACTTATTATCATATCATAAATATTATTTTTTATTTTATTTAATATTTCTGAATCTAAAAATTCTTGATAAAATTTTCTTAATTTAATTTGGTAAAATTTAAATATTGGTTTTTTTTCTATATCATCTATATCTATTTTTTCAATGTCAAAATCATTTGAACCGTAAGTTAATAAATTTATGTTATTATATTTTTTATCGTGAAATATATTTTTTTCACTTTCGTGAATTATTATGTGATAATATATATCATATTTTTCATTTTTTTCAATTGAATAATTAAATAAATTTATCATTAAAGAATTCTTATTTTTTCCTCCTGGAAAAATTACAACTAAAATATTTTTAACTAATTTAGAATAGACACAATAAAATAAAAGAATAAAAATAATATTATTCATTTTTAAAAAAATATCATAATAATAAAAAATAAAAAAAAAATAAAATTTAAAAATAAAAAATGAACATTCACCCAAAAAAAATAAAATATATAGAGCCAATTCATTCAAATAAAAATTTAAAGAAAGAGAAGAAAAGAGAAATAAAATCAGATAAATCAAATATAATAAATAAAAAAAATGAAATAATAAATATAAAACCACTAAATAAAAATTTTTTTATAAATGAAATGCCAAAATCAGATAATGCAAATAGAGAAAATTCAAAAATATATAATTCTCAATGTTTAACAGCAGGAAATGAAAATAAAAAAGAAGAAGAAATGTTAAAAAGAGAAATTTTAAAAAAACAAAAATCATTTAATCAAAATAATATAAATAAAAGAATAAATACATCGATTGGGAAAAGTAAAATAAGTTTTCATTCAAATATTTCTCAATCTTTACCAAAAAATAATAATAAGAGAAAAAGTTTAAATGAAGAAAAAAATAAATTAAATTTTAGTTCTGATAAAAGATTAATTAATAAGAAATATAGAAATAGAAGCGCTTTATTAAATAAAAATGTAAATTTAGAGAAAAAAAGAACAGAAACAAAAATAAATCCAAAAAATATAAATTCAAATAAATATAAAAGACCAAAAAGTAATATTATATATAGAGGAAGAAAAAACATCAATTTATCAAATGAAGAAAAAATAAAAGATTATACAATATTAACTTTTCAAATTTCTTCAAATTGGGGAAATAATAATAAAATAAGTATAAATTCAATAATATTATATAATATAGATAATGAAATAATTAATATTGAAAAAGGAAAAATTGATATTAATAATCCTTGGAATAGTAAATATTCAAAAAGTGAAATAAAGAAATTAAAAATATATTTTTTAAATAATCAAAAAATAAAATCTATTGAAATATTTAATGGATTTAATGATTCTGGAATCAAAAATATTTGTATTGTTCAAGATGAAAAAGTTAATATTTGGAAAGGTGTTATTCCTAAAATTAATCAGTTAAGTCATAAAACTTATAAAATAGAAATTGAACAAAATAAATTTCGTGATAAAAAACATTTATTTATTAATAAAGATAATTATCATAGTAATAAAGATTTAAAATCAAATGAAATTATTAATTTTAAAAAAGTTTATTTATATGATGATAATTTTAAAAAAAAAGATTTATCTAAAATTGAAATAGATAATAATTTAAATTATGAATTATGTAATAAATTAAAAATTAATTTTATTGAAAATTATGGAAATAATAAATTTATTGGTTTAACTGGAATTGAATTATTAGATAATAATAATAAAATAATATCTTTTAATAAAAATATAAAAAGTATAAATTCAAATATAGGAAATTCAAAAGGACAAAATTTTATTTTGGATAAAAAAATAATTAACAATTTATTTAATCCAAAAAATGAAATAAATAATCAAAAATATATGTTTTTAACATATTATAAAAATGCATTTGTTGAAATATTTTTTTCAAAATATTTAAAAATAAAACAAATAACATTTTTTAATTATAATTGTCCTTATTTTTTAGATTGTTGTACAAAAGAAATAAAATTATCATTTTATAAAAACAATAAATTAACAAATTCATATAATAAAATATTTTTATTAAAGCCTCCTGGAGAAGAAGGAATAGATTATAGTCAAAATATATTTTATCCTTTTGAAAGTAAAATAAAAGAAAAAGAAATATATAATAATAATATATTAAAAGAAAAATCAATTTTTAACTTTAATTATTATTGTCCTTATTGTCCTTCAGGCTTTGTTGTTAAAATAGAATTATTATCTACTTATGGAAATAAAGAATATATTGGATTAAATTCTATTGAAATTATAAATGATAAAAATGAAAATATTTTTTTAAAAGGAAAAATATTTTTTTTCCCTGATAAAGTTATTATTAATCCAGGAGAACAAATTTTAGGTAATTTTTCTAATATTTTTCAAAAAAATAATTTAGGAATGAATAGATTAATTATTATGTTTGATGAATTAGAAATTATTTATTATATTAAATTTATTAATTATGATAAATATAAAGATATTGCTGTTAAAGAAATTAAAATTTTAATCGATGAATTTATTGTTTATGAAGGATTTATTAAAAATCAAGGTGAAACTATTATTTCTTTTCATGAAATGTTTTTAGATAAAGATTCTAATAAAAATAATAATTTTAATGAAAGATATGAAGTTATTGAAACTTCTGATTCTAAAATTTTAAAGTTGGAAAATTATTGTTAAATGATTTTTGTATTAGATTGTTATAATTTAATTTATTTAATAATATAATTATGCTTTTTATACTTATTTTAAATTTTAAAATTTTTTTCAATATTATTTTATGTAAACTTATTTTATTTTTTTAGAGTATTTATTTAATACAAAATATTTTTATTGAATTGATTTACATTCTTAATAAGCTTGATTATTTATTATATATATAAATAATATTTAATTTATAACTCCTAAAAATTCTTTATTTGATTAAAAAAATCTTTTTTTTATTAAACCTATTAAAAAAAAATATTTGTATTTAATAAAAATATTATTGGCTTAAAGTTCTTTTTTTTTCAATATCATACATAAAATCTTCAAAATTAGGATCATTAAAATAATGTTTTTGATTACTAGTTTTTTTAGATTTTCTTTTAACAAATTCGAAATAATTATTGACTTTTCTTCTAGGAATAAAATAATTTTTTTCATTTCTTTCTTCAATTTGTTCTTTTAATCTTTTAATTTTTAATATTTCTTGTTCTCTTTGTTTTTTATTTTTAATAATTTTATGTTCTTTTTCAATTTCACTTTGAATTTTTTTTAATTCATCATAATAAATACTATTATTTCTATAAACACATAATTTACCAATTAAATAAGTTAAAACAAATTCAATTTTAGATAAAAATTCAATTAATTCTTCTTCTTTAGTATTATTTTTTCTTTTTGGAAAAATTTCTGGAGAAATTAATTTTTCTAAATCTAATTCTTGACAAGTTAAATAAACTTGTTTTATTTTTTCTTCTAAATTTGGTTTATAATGATAAATTTTATTATTTTCAAAGTCATAAATAGTTTTTCTTTTTTTTTCATTATTAAATTTTTTTTTATTTTTATACATATTATTTTTTATATTATTTTTTTCTTTCATTAAATGTTCAAATCTATTTTTAATATTATATAATTCATTTATTTTACAAGAAATAATTTCATTGATTTGATTAACTTTGTTGTTTTTTTCCTTTTCTAATTCATTTTTTTCATTATTTAAATATCTTAATTCAAGTCTTAAATCATTATATAAATTTAAATTATTATTATTTTCCATTTCATATTTTTTAATAACTTCCATAAACTCATTAGGAGAATTAAAAGCAGGTTTAATTTTATATAATTTAATTCTTTCAATTTCAGCAGGAGAAATATTACTAAAAGAATTAAAAGAATTTGCAATTTGTTGTTGAAATTTAGTAAATCTTCTTGATATTCCTTTTTTTTCAAATTGTTTTTTAACTGAATTTTTTCTGTGAAAACTTTGATGTAGTTTATCTTCAATATTTGGTTTTATTGTTTCTCTTCTATGATAATTATCATAAACTACTTTAAATGAATCATCTTGATCTTCGATAATATATTTATAATGAATTGGTATATTTAATATTTTTTCTTTTACTAAAATTTGAAAATAAATCCATCTAATTATATTATTTTTATCAATTGTTATTTTCTGTATTTTTGAATTTATTTGTGATATTTCTCCTTTTAATTTTAATTCTTTTTCTAATAAATTTGAATTTATTAATTTTTCATTTTCTCTTTTTATTGATAATTGTTTTATATATTCTCCAAATTTATTATAAAATTGTTCATGAAATAATTTTTGAGAAACACTTAATGATTTAATTATTTCATCTAAAGTATTCATTTGTTTTTCATAATTTTCATTTAATCTTATTGCTCTTTCTTTTTTTATATTATATGTATATTGCATTAATATTGCTTCTCTTGTTTTTTCTATCTTATCATTTAAACCTGATTTCATAATATTTAATTGGTTTATTTTTTTATCTATTTTTCTTTTTGTTTTTTTTACATTTTCTAAAGATTTAGTTTTTTCTTCAAAATAATTTAATAATTTAACATTTGCAATAAAAGGTTTTTTCTTTGTTCCATAATCACTTAAATTAAATGATGATAAATCATTTTTATTATAAAGAAAATCTGAAAAATTTTGATTTTGAGTTAAATAAAATGTATTTTGACAAAAATCAGAATTTGTTATTTTTGTTGTTTTTGAATATATTGAATTATTTGGTTTTAATTTATTTAAATTTTTCATTGTTATTGATGGTAATGATTTCTTATAATTAAAAAAATTTGATGTTTCTGTTTTTTGAGTTTTTAAATTTGATGATAATTCTCTTTCTTTTTCTCTTCTGTTAAATAATGTTATATTTGAATATTTTTGATTTCTTGATGTTGGATAAGCTGAATTTATTAATCTTGTTGACTTTGAAATGTTTGATTTTTTCATTTTTTAAATTCTCTTTATTTTTTTTATTTTATTTTTTATTTAAATATTTTTCTAAATAATAATAATATTATTGTTAAAAATTCTAATATTATAATAAGATATAATGTAAATTTATATAATTTTCCTCTTCTTTCATTTATTAACATTCTATTATTTATTCTATAAATATTATCTACACTTTTATCTATTTTATTTTGAATTTTTATTATTTGATTTCCTTGATTAATTACTCCTTTTGATGAAGTTTTTAAATTATCATTTGCAAATAATATGTCTTTATTTATATCTTTTAATAAAGATTCTTGAATATTTAAATATTTATCTCCCATTTTAATTTTATTTTAAAAAAACATTGTTTTTATGTATAACAATATAATTATATAATATATATATTATAATTATATTTAAATATATATTAATTAATTGAATTTATTATTTCTGAATCTCTATTTGTATTATTGTTACTTTTATTATTATTTTTATTTTTTATATTTCCTCCACAACATTTTTTTTTCTTTTGTTCTTTTTCTAAAGAAAAATTATTATCTTTATTTCCAACACCTTTAAAATTTTGATAAGTTAAAAAAGCAATATTTTCAAAAACTTCTTCAACATTTTCATTATTTTTAGCAGAAGTTTCATAAAATTTACAATTAATTTTTTTAGACATATTAATTCCATCTTCTTTTTTAACTTGTCTTAAATTATCTAAATCTATTTTATTTCCAACTAAAATAATAGAATAATTATTATCATTATTAAGATTAATTTGATTATTCCAATATTCAATTTTTTTAAAAGAATCATTGTTAGTAATATCATAAACTAATAAAACTCCATTTACATTTCTTAAATAATTATTAGAAATTGAATCAAATTTTTCTTGTCCTGCAGTATCAATAAAATTTATTTTAACAAGTTCATTATCAAATTTATAAAATTTACTTTGTAAATCAATTCCAATTGTACAAATTGTAGTATCATTAAATTCTTTATTAAAATATTGATTAATTAAACATGTTTTTCCAACTTTTGAAGAACCTAAAGTAATAATTTTTAAAGTTAATTCATTATTAGAATTCATAAAATTTATTATATTTAAATTAAAAAATAAAAAAATAAAAAGAAAAAATCAAAATAAAAAATAAAAATGAATAATAGTTCTTTTCAAAGTATGATATATAAAGAATCATTAAAAAAAAAGAAAATATATGAAATTTGGAGAGGAAAAAATTTATTTTGTTTTCATGGGAAAATATATATAGGACCAGAATTTTATTATGGTTTATTAACAAGTTTATACATTCATTTTTTTAGTTGGATATATATAATATTTATATTAATGGTAAAAATAATATTAAATTATTTAGCGAGATAAAAGTATAAACAATAAAATAATATTATCAATATTTGAAGTAATTTTATATGGAGGAACATTTATTTTTTGTTTAATTTGTTGTTTTTCTGATCCTGGAGTTTTACCAGGAAATAATTTAAATAATAATATATTTGATACTAAAGACATTATTTTTATAGAAAAAAATAAATTATGTTTTATTAGAGGTTATAAATTTAAAATTAAATTTTGTTCTACTTGTTTTATTTTTAGACCTCCTGGAATTTCTCATTGTAAAAAATGTAATGTTTGTGTTGAAAAATTTGATCATCATTGTCCTTGGATAGGAAATTGTATTGGAAAAAACAATTATAAGTTTTTTTTAACTTTTTTAGCCTTTTTCAATGTTTTATTGTTTTTTAATTGTTTTGGTACTTTAGCTTTTTTTCTTAAACAAATTAAATTTTATAATTATGAATTTAAATTATGTGAAAATTCTGATAAGAATGATAATAATTTAGATTCTAATTTTAATGATTCTCAGAAAAAATGCAACAAAATTTTTTTAAGAGTTTTAAAAGAAAATTTCATGTGTTTAATAATTTTTTTTTTATCAATTTTGGTAAGAATAATTTATTTTATATTTATATTATATATAATTTATTTTAGACATGTGTTTTTGTTACAACTTTATTTTGTTATCATATATATTTTTCTTGTAGAAATATGAGTACTTATGCTAATATTAAAATGGGAGAAATTTTTGTTATTTATGGAAATCCTTTTTCAAGAAAAAATTGGAAAAAAAATTTAAAACAAGTTTTATGTGTTAAATATTATAAAAGAGTAAATTTTACTTCTTTTTTAATGATCAATTCAAATAATACAAATATAATTCCTTTAAAACATTTTAAAGATTCTTTGTCACTTATAAATAATAATTCTCATCAATTATATTTAAATAAAATATTCATTGAGAATCATAATAAAAAAATATTTAATAATTCTTTACAAGAAAAAGAAAATTCAATGAATTATTTTAATAAATTTAAAAATCAAAGAAGATTTACTTATTCAAATGAAAGTAACTCAAATAAATTTCATTTTGAAACAAATAAAAATTCAATAAATTTATCTAAAAATCATTTTTGGACAAAAATAAATAATTATGAAGATAAATTAACTTTTATTCATGATAAAAAATATTGTAATATTGAAGAAACTAATGAAGCTAATTCTGTTGATAAAACTAATGATTTTGTTTTTGAAAATAGTAATTTGAAAATTAATAATACTAATGAAAGTAATAATACTTTTAATAGGAAAAAACAAAAATTTAATGATTGAAAGAATTTGAATAAATTCTTTTGATAAATAGTATAAATTTTGTATTATTAATTTATTGTGTTGTTAAATATTATTAAAAAAGTTTAATTATAAGGTATCAAAAGTATTAATTAATATATAAATAATATATAAGTTTATTGTTAATTTATTTAAATATTACTTTTTTAATCATCATCAATTTCAATCTTATTTAATTGAATATTTAATCTAATTAATTCAAAATAAATACCATAAACGTTTATCCTTTTTTCTTCTTCAGAATAATTTTTTATAAAATTTTCTATTTGATTAAAATATTCATTTGAATTATCATCACAACCAACAGTTTTTATATATAAATTAATAATAAAATTATAATCTTGTTGACCAACTAACTTTCTTAACTCTTGTTTTTTATCATTAATTTTTTGTAAAATTTTTTCTTTTTCTTGATTTTTATCATTTAATTCTTTACATATTTCTTCTTCTTCATTTTCTGAATCTTCATCTGATATATTTTCTTTCTTTGATTTTGATAAATTATCTTCTGAACTTTCAGAATCTGAATTATTTATTTTTATTTCTTTTCTTTTTTCTGATTTACTTTTGTTTTTCTTTAATTCATCATTTTCTTCTATTAAAAATTCACCCTCATTTTTTTTTTTTTTTTTTTTTTT
>JAEEGK010005614.1_pt1 | contig 30322 bp, 16 predicted proteins | sample 8958771 | NCBI WGS metagenome assembly JAEEGK01 (sample SAMN16246547, study PRJNA631951) | gut metagenome | biome: gut microbiome; feature: rumen; material: SC-attached | host: Bos | place: Iran: Karaj | collected 2018-10 | reverse complement strand
GAGATCTTTATGTATGATTTCTAATTCAAATTCTATTACTCAAGTTTTCTCAAAAATATGTAGAAAATTGGATAGATTGTTCTCTTTAAGATCTTTTGATATTGGTATATGATAGAAGGTTTAGAAAATGGAGAATTTTATAATGCTTGAAAAAGTTTTGCTGCTGTGGAATTTGATTATAAACAATGTGATGTTGAATCTAATGAAAGTTAAGAAAGTGAAGATATTGAATAAATACTTGAAAATAATTTTTTAAGTAAAAGTTCAACATTTCTTTTTAGTTAGAAATTAAATATCTTTATATCATTTACTATAGAATAAATAAATATAATAATTTTCTTAATATTTATTTATTTCTTAATAGGAAAAAAGAACAAAAAAAAATTCAAATTTTAATAAAATAAGAGTAATTTTTGGGGATGGGGATTGGGCCCAATCCCCAGAAAAAGAAATTAATTAAATAATTAATTAATTAATTAATGTTAATAAAAAATCTTATTTTCAAATAAAAGATTCCTAATAGCCCCAAATATCGCCCTATTTTCATCCCTTTTCTTTTCCCTCTTTTATCTATTATCAACATTTTTTTTCTTTTTATTCTTTTTTAAATTTTTGTCTTTCTTATTTTTTTTTAATTTATATATTCAATTTTTATTTATTATTATCTATTACATTCAATTATTTTGTTTTTCTTTAATGTCTTTTTATTTTTTTATTTGTTTTCTTCTTTTTCCTTTTCAATATTGTTTACTTAATATTACTAATGAAAATGATATTTATATATTAAATCCTGATAATTTTGACTCTACTTTAAATCATTATGATATTGCCTTAATTGAGTTTTATTATATAAAATGTGGTCATTGTATTAAATTTGAACCTATTTTTTCAAATATTGGGAAAAAATTTAATAATGATGATAAAAAAAATAATTCTATATTTATTGGAAAAATTGATGACAGTGAATATATAAAATTTACCAGTAAATTTAGAATCACTCATTATCCTACATTATTAGTATTTCATAAAGGTAAGAAATTATATGAAATAAATAAAACAACTGAAAAAGAGATTGAAAGTGAATTAAATTTATTAAGTGAAATTATTTTAAATGAATTCAATAAAAAAGAAGATATTGAAATTGCTAAGTTGTATACAAATTTTATATTATTATATTTAGGTAATAACGAATCTGATATAAATGTTTTTAAAGAAAGTAATATAACTGAAGGGTTAATCAAAAAAATAATTAAAGATAAAGATTTAATTAAATTATATGGAGAAGAAGGGAATATTATTATAATAAATAATATTAAAAAGACTACTCAAAAATTTGAAGATAGTTTGAATCTTGATAATTTAAATAATTTTATAATAAAAGAAGGAAAAAATTATGTTAAAAAAATGGATAAAAATATGTATTTACAATTATATTTATATCAATCACCAGTTTTATATTTATTTGTAAATTGTGATAAAAACAAAGAAAAATGTGAAAATGAAATAGAAATTTTTGAAAAAGGAGTTAAAGAAATGTATAATGATGAAGAAATTGAAAATAAAAATTTAGATTTAATATATTTTATAAAAGTAGATATAAGTGATAAAAATAATGATAATTTAGATATAACTATAACTAAAGATTATGAAATGAATAATAAAGAAACTCCTGTGATTATTTTAAATTATACAATAAAGAAACAAAAATATATATTTAATGAAGAATTTAATTCAGCTAATATTCACAACTATATTAAAAAATTCCTAAAAGGAGAATTAAGTGAATCAGAGAATAAAAAAGAAAAAAATGTTGAAGAAAAAAAAATAGAAAAATCTGATTTATAATTTTATTTTATTTAATTTATTATTATTATTAATTAAAAGATTTGCAACAAAAATAATTACAAAATTTATCATCATCTCTAATATTTGATGGAATATTCCTTTTTCTTTGTTGATTGTTTTTTACATATTCTCTAGTATCATCGTATTCATTATTTTTATTTTGGTGATTATTTATATTATTATTATCTTTATTGAAATAAGAATTAATATCTTTATTTTCTAAAGTTTTTATATCTTTGTTTAGATTAGAAAATTTATTCTTATCATTATAAATTAAAGAATGTGTTTTATTTTGAAATTCTTTTTTGTCTTTTTCTGTTTTTGGTTTAAATTTTAATTTAGAGAAATAATTTTCTATTTTCAAATTTTTATTTGAAATTTTAAAATGTTTATAATCTAATTTTTTAATATTATAAATATTTTTTATATCATCATTCATCAAATATGATATTAAGCTTTCATTAAAATCTTCGTTTTTTTTTTCTAAATAAGATAAATTACTATTAAGTAATTGTTCTATGAATTTTTCCCTAAGTTTATAATTTGTTTTTAATTTAATTATAACTTTTTCTTTATTTTGTTTGCTTATTTCTACATTAACATTATATTTTTCATACAAATTATATTTTTTAAGTAATATTAATTTAAATTTTTTAAATTCTTCTTTAGAATCTTTTAATTTACATAATTCATTTAGTTCATTATTTATTTCTTCTTGTAATGGTAAAACTTTGTGAATTAAATTATTTAATTTATTTACTTCCATTTGAAGAGAATTAATTTTTTTATTTTTATTCAAATTTGAGTTATATAAATCTTTAATTATATTTAATTTAATATTATAATCAACACTTGTTTTTATAAAAATCAATATAGGTAAATATTCTTCACCTAATTCTTTGATTGGATTTTCTAATTTTTCATAATTTACCAAAAAAGGCATTGCTTCATCTAAATTTTGTTTGTCCATTTCAAAATTTCCTGATTTAGACAAATATAACAAAAAATTAGAATATTTAGAAAAAGATATATTGTTTTTAATATAGTCCCAAGATAAATTACTGTTAATTTCTTTTTGTTCAAATACAGATATTATTTTTACAAACATATTCATCAATAAATATATTGCTTCATTTGGTTTTTTGAGTTGTATTATTTTATTCAAATTTTCTTTTGTAATCAATTTACCTTTATCTAACAAATTTTTTTTTATTGTACTTATTTCATAATATAATAATTCATATTGTTGAAATGATATTTCTGCTTTTTCAACAGTTAAATTCAATTTTAAAGTTTGAGCATTTAAATCTTCATTCATTTCATTAATAAATTTATTTAATTTTTCAACTTCTTTTTTAAAGACTATAATAAAATTATCAAAAATTATCTTGATTTTTTGTTTATTATCATCAATTTCTATAAATTAAAAAGATTTTAAATACCCATTTAAAGGTTTTAATAAAAAAAAATGATAAATAATTATTATTTAAAATGTATTTAATAATATTTATTCAATTATCAAAATTTTTAATATTAGCTAAAGAAAAATGATAGGGAATCAAAATCTCCTACAAGGAAATGATATGCAATCTTATTATGCAAATCAAATGAATTATCAACAAACACAACAATATTTAAATTCAGTAAAAAATACATTATTTGTGGCAGATTTACCAGATGAATGTTGTGAAGAAGATTTATCAGCTTTTTTTAAAGATTATAATTTTTCATGGGCAAAAGTTATGCATAGTATAATGAGAACACATGCTTTTGTTAAATTTAATACTGAAAATGATGCAGAAAAAGCAAGAAATGAATTAAATGGAGTTAAAATTTGTCCAAAATACTCAAAAGATAAAATAGCTAAACCAGTAAGAATTTGTAGATATGAAACTAAATCTTATTACACTGAAGTTGATAAAAGATGCAATTTATTAGTAAAAAATTTATCTAAGAATGTAGGGGCTCATCTTCTTTTTAAAACTTTTAGAAAATATGGAGATATAAAATCAAGTAAATTAATGGTAGATTTCTTTGGTAATACAAAAGGTTTTGGTTTTGTTTCTTTTTATAAAGTTGATGATTCTTTAAGAGCCAAAAATGAATTAGATGGAAAAGAAATTGAAGGAAAAAATATTAAAGTTAATTTCCTTGAGAGAGGAAGAGTTCGTGAAATAAAAAAAAATAATATATATGTAAAAGAAATACCAAAAAAGAACTTTGATAATAAAGATTTGGAAAATTTATTTAGTAAATTTGGTGAAATTAAAAGTGCTATAGTTTTGAAAGATGAAAAAAATGAAAGTAAAGGATTTGGTTTTGTTTGTTTTAATAAAGCTGAAGATGCTGAAAAAGCTCTTAAAGAAATGAATGATAAAAAAATTTTCCCAGAACAGGAAAAAAATTTATATGTTTCTTTTGCAATGAAAAAAGGTGAAAGAAGAGAGGCATTATTAAAAAAAAGAGAAGAATTATATAAATTATCACAAAAAATGACAGTTTATGCAAAAATTAAAAATGAAAATAATTTTAATGAAGAAAAAGATTTTATTGATAAAATTAATCATTATTTGAAACAATTACTTAATGAAAATTATAAACCTAAATTTATTAAAGTAAGATATGAAACAAAAAATGCTTTTATAACAATGAATAGTCAAGAAGACGCAAAAAATTTTATAAAAGCATATCAAGATTATAGTAAATTAAATGAAACAGATATTTATTTTAATTTATATAAATCAAAAATAGATAGAATAACAAATACATATTACAAAAAATATAATCAATTTTCAGATACATCATCATTATCAAGTGGGAAAAATGCAAGATTTAAAAATTATAATGATTTTAATATGATACCTCAAATTCCAGAAGGAACAAAATATAATTCTTATAATAACTTTACACAAGTTCCAATAAATCAAATGCCAATTCAACCACAAAGATTTGTTCAATATAATACTTTTGATATTCAACAACCTAATCCTACAAATACAAAAACAAATGCAAATACAAATACAAATATAAATACAAATATTCCTCAAATCACAGATAAATATGAAGCTTGTGATTATATTTATAATATTGTTGAAAGTAAATATAAAGATCAAGCTCCAAAAATTACTGGAATGCTTTATGAATTTGATTTTGAAAAATTAAAAAGAATGATTTTATACGATAGAAATGAATTAATGGAACAAATTGAAAAAGCTCATAATTTATTATTACAAAGTAAATAAAATTTAAATTATATAGAAGATTAGGTTAAATAGAAAAAAATATTAAATTAAAAAAATAAAAAAAGAACAAAAAATTATTAGATTTAATTTATTTATTTATATATTTCACAATTACTAATTTTTAATTATATTATAAAGTTTTAAATTTTTTCATTTTTCTGTATTTTCTCTATTTGCATTTTTAAATTAATATATTGAAAACTTAAATCATTATAATCTTTTTTACAGTTATTTATTAATAGATCTAATTTATTTATATCCTCTTTCAAACATTTAATTTTATTTTTTTCTTCATTAATTTTTTCTTTTTCTTTTAATAAGCTTACTTTTTCACTCTTTAATTTTATTATTTTATTTTGTAATATATTTTTTTTTTTAAGCAAACAATTTTTATTTCCTTTATTTTGATTGTCTTTTTTAGTTAATTTTTCTAAATTATTGAAAGTACTTGAGGTTGTAAGAAAATATTTAGATGAATTTGTTTGAGTTTTTAAAGAACTTTTACTTGTATACCTTGAATTCAATACATTATTTCTTAAATTTTTATTCGTATATGTTACCAATCCAAAATTTCTAATTTTTGAAATACTTATATTATCTGTATTATCTTTTTTTAACGATATTTTATTTTTGGAAGAGTTTTTCATTGGAATTGGAGAAATATAATGAGGTTTAATTGGTGCTTTATATAAACCTATTTGTCTGACAAAAAATTCTCTGAACATTTTTATATAATTATTTTATAAAATTATTCAATAACTAAAACATATAATATGTTAAAATATTTATTGAAGATTCATTTTTTTAATATGCTATTGGAATTCTTTTTTAAATTATATGGGTTGGTTGATGTTGATCACTCTTTTTGTTCTTTTTTATTTATAACTTCATAAATTCGTTATTTTTGAATTTTTGTTTGTAGAAACTTTATTTGTTTTAAATAACTAATATTTATAAATAATTATAAAAAAATAATAATTCTTAAATAAAAACAGGTAGTAATAAAATTAAAAAAAAAATATAAAAATGAAAAGCATTTTTATTATAATACTTCTAATATCATCTTCAATATGTACGATGAAAAATTCAAAAGTAATGAAAGTAAAAAAAGACACATCAAATACAGCATCACATTCATTATATACAGCAATAAACATTAAATGTACAGAAGCAGTATGTCCATCCCCAAATTTTTGTAATGATGAAGGAGATACTTGTTATTGTGCAAGAGGTTATGTAAATGATCCAAGAAATTCAAATCCAAATACTTATTGTTCTTATAAACAACATAAACAATTAACTTCATTTTTATGGGAATTATTAACTAACTTCGGAATTGGTCATCTTATTATTGGTAATGTTTGGAAAGGATTATTCAAAATGTTATTTAGTATTGTTTTCTTTACTTTATGTGGTTTGATTATTGCTAAAATATTAACTATTGAAAAAAGTAAAGATATTTTAGGAATTGTTGTTACTTTAAGTATTTATGTTAGTTTCATTATTTTATTTATTTGGTGGATTGTTGATATTGTTCTTTTTGCTGGAAATAAATATAAAGATCATAATAAAGTACCTTTAAAACATTGGTAAATAGGAAATTGCTATTACATATTTTTTAAAAATGTAAAATCACTTTAAATTAATTTTTTGTTTTTTTTTTGTTTGAAAAAATAAAATATATATTATATAAATATTAAATTTAATCCAACATAATTAATTATATTATCATCAACATTCATTCATTATTTTTTTTTTGTTCATCTTCTTTTTCCTTTTTATTTGATGAAATAACTGGTTTTACTGCATTACTTAAATTTAATAAAACTGAAATATTTCTTAATGAAGCTAAAACATCTTTAGGAATAATAGAAAGCATATTTTTTGTTTTATAAATATCTTGATCTAATTTATATATAAATGGAATCATATAAGCCGCAAAAAATAAAGTAATACCTATAATCAAAAATACCATTAATATTGAATATATATTATATTTCCCATTCCAATATTTCCAAATACTAGTAAAGAATTGTTCTAATAAAGTATTAAAAAAAGGAGTTAAATAAAATCTTCTCATAATAGATATTAAAAAAACTTCTTCAGAATTAAAAATATTAAAAGGGTCATATTCAATATATTTTTCATCAGTATTATTAATTTGCAAAACAGTACCATATAAAGTATTATTATAATCATAACCTAAACTTTCTCCAGTTTTAATCAATAAATCATATAAATTTTTTTGAACTCTAATTTTTTGTAGAAAATAAGATATAAAAACACTGATTCCATAATCAGAACTATTTCCAGTAACAGAGGAACATGTATAACCTTTATCCATTAAATAATTTCCATTTTCATCATTTTTAAGTAAATCTGTAGTAAAAGAACATAGATTACCTAAAATCATATTTTGATATCTTTTCTTAAATGATGAAGGTAATTTATTATTTGTAAATTTATTTCTAACTTCTTTTTGATATTCATAAATTCCATATAATCTATTTTCAATTATGGCTTTATAACTTAAATCTCCTGTAAATTGATTTTTATCAAAGAAATATTCTCTAAGATCATCAAATAAAGAATTATAAATTTTATCTTCATATACAGTTATATTATACATATCTATATAAGTTTGAACATGAGCAAGAGAAGAATGAAAAAATAAAACCACAGTTAAATAATAACCAAAACAAACTAAACAAACAAAAGTAATTTTAATAATAAAAGATAAATTTTGATATTTTTCTTTAGTACTATTTTTATTTTTTTTAACACTAGATTGTTTTTTATTTACATTTTTTTTTTTATCAATACTTTCTTCTTCTTCTTCATTATTACTAATTTGATCACCTTGGACAAGAGGATGTAAAATATTGGCATAACTATCACATTTATCTAAAGCTTTTTTACAAACAGAATCATCAATTTCAAAAAAAACTTCAAGATAAGAACTTTTTCTTTTTGAAATTTGGTCATATACAATTTTAATAGCAATTCCTGCTGCAATTAATACAATTAAAGTTACTATTACTATTACTATATGTTCACTTTTAAAATCTTTTATTTTATCAAATAATTCATAAGTAAATGAATCTAAATTTAATGATAATGTATTCATCATTGGTGTAAAACAATTTGTTGTAAAAAAATATACGTCTGAATTTGTAGGATTTATTTTTTCAAGAGGAGTATTTTTTATTTTGAAAAGTGAAGTAAACATTTGAGTAAGAGCAGTATTAAAAGTTAATAATATTGTTTTTACTTTTAAATCTTCTTCAATTGTATTCACATAAACATCTCCTTCCAAAAGAAAATTTTTTCTTCCTTTTGTCATTTCTAATGAAGTGGTTAAAATATTTTGTTGATATTGATAAGCTTCTTCAAAAATTGTTCCTAAAATTCCAGTAATATTTTCATACATATATTCTTTATTAAAAAGATAAACTTTATATTTTTCATTATTTAATAATGTTAATTCTCTTATATAATATAATCCATTTGTTAAATGATTAATTAAATCTCTATTATCTTTTATTATTCTCATATTTTCTTTTGTTATATTTGAATCTCTAATAAATAATGAAAATAAAACAGAAGAAATAATAATTAAAATAACATAAACAATTAAACTAATATATTTTAGTTTAACAATTTCAGGTTGAAATTCTTCTTTTTTTAAAGCATATTCAATTTGTTTAACATGAACAGCATCAATTTCAGAAATTTCTTCTTCTGCATTATCATCATTATTTTCTTCTTGATATTTTTTAACAGGCTGTAATTTTTTAGGTAAAATATCAGGTAATTGTTCTTTTTTCTTATATTCAACTTGACTTTCTCTTCTTATTTTTGGAACATCAATTAATCTTTGTTTTTTAAAATCAAAAATAGAAAATTTAATCTGATTTAAATTATGAACATGATAATAAGCAAATTCATAATTTGGATTATCTGTTATTGTATTTCTTTTATATAATCTTGATTGTCTTGAAGAAGACATTCTTTTTGATAAATCTGAATTTATACTTGATTGTTTCACAAAATCTTTATTTTCTGCTGTAACATTTTTATTTAAACTTGAATTTTCTTGATTTGATGAATCATCACTTTCACTATCTTCTTCTTCCTCTTCTTCTTCTCCTTCTTCTACACCCTCTAAAAATTGTTTTCTAAATTTTTCTATTTTTTCAGTTGCAAATTCTTTTAATTTTAAATGCCAATTTATAGTTTTTTTATTTTCATTATCATTATGAGATTCTTCAAATTCACTATAATGAGATGAAAATTCTTCTTCTTTAATAACATCCATTTCTTTAGTATAAAAACCTAATTTTCTAGTATCTAAATCAAATTTTTTTGTAACTTCAGGAATATAATTGGGATTAAAATCAGGTTGAGTTTGACTATGCATTCTACTTAAATTTGTGGGAATTGGCATTAAATTTTTATCATCAAAACCATCTAAATCATTATCTTCCATTTCAACAACTTCAAATCTAAATATATAACCAACTGCTTGATTTAATAAACTTATTTCACTAACACTTAAATTAAAATAGTCTTCTTTATATCTTTGACGTCGAATTGGCATAAATTGTAAATTTTCTCTTCTTGAACTTCCTTTATTACTTAATTTCTTTTTTGGAGAATTTTTATTTAACATTATTTTTCTTGAATAATTCATTAAACCTTTCATATTTAATTTATCAGCTGTTGAATCTAATCTAAAAAGAGCTTCATCTTCGTCACTTAATAAAGTTTTCCATATAATCACTTTTGGTTCAAAATATTTTTTCTTAAAAATTTCATTTTTTGAAACTTTACCTAAATCAGGTCTATCTTCGTTATTATTTAAATCACTTATACTTTTTGTTATATCTGTATTTCCACTTGTATTACTTTTAAATCCTAAAAATCCAATTGCATTCGGAGTATAATATTGAATAATAAAATGTAAATCAGTTAAAACAAAACAAACTTTCTGTTCAAAATTTATTATTGATGGAGTTCCTAATGTTGGATTTTTTGAATTAAAATCATTATATAATTCTTCATTTGTTATTTTTGCAGCGAAAAATAATTCACCTTGATCTTGAGTAGTTAATAAAGTAACTTTCATAGCTAATGGAATCGCATGTTTTAATTTATTTTTCCCAAAAACAAAGATTTCTCTATAAGATGCTTTCTGTGAATTTTTAATACCATTTCTAAAATTTTGTGTCATTTGAGTTTTAAATTTATTTAACTTATTAATTAAAACATGTTTATGTAAATCTTGATACATATCAGGCATAATATAATTAATATTTTTCCCTATTAAATCAGTAGGCATATATCCGAATTTTTGACAAATACCTAAAGAACATTTAATTATTTTTCCCATATTAGCACCTTCAGCACTTAAAAATATATAATCAAAGTCATCTCCATTGATATCTAATAAATCATTTCCTTCTCCTCCTTCTCCACCATCTTCATTTCCTTGAATATCTCTTAATCTACCTCTATAATATTCTGCTTGTGTTCTATCATTTAAAATATCTTGGAAAAAATCTGAATATAATGTTAATACCTCTTCATCATTATATTTTAATTTTTCCATTTCTATATAATGACCTTTTATTTCTTCTAATAAAACATTAATTTTTTCTCCATATTCATTCATTTTAATTAAATCTTCTTCTGTTTTTTGAGTATTGTTTAATAAAAGATTCCAAAATTCACTATAAATTGATGTAATATTTGATAAACCTTCTTTGAACATTCCTAAATGATTTCTATATGCTATAGCAGATACAATATCTAATCCATCCTCATCATCATCATCATCTCCACCATCATCATCATCAGCTTGATTTTCACAAAAACGAAATATTATAAATTCTTCTTCAAATGATGGATTATATTTCTCACAATTTTTTAATTCAATTAATGCTTTTTTTCTATTATTCATACGTTCCATTAAAAAAAAAGAATAATTCATTCTTAATGTAGTACAAGAAGGAAATTTACTAATACCATTTTGATACATTATCATAGCATATTGAAAAAGATATAAATCTGCTTCGTTATGCATACTTCCTATATTTGTGCTAGTTCCTGTATTTAATAATGTTGTTCCACCTCCACCACCACCTATTTGAGTCAGAGCGTTACTTTGATGAATATTATTATTCATACTTTCCATTCCATTTGTTGCTGTTCCATTCACATTCACATTTTGTTTTTCAAACTTTTCTGATTCTTTTAAATATTTTTTTAAAGGACAATCTGATAATGTACATGTTTCTTCATGAACATAAATATATCCTTTTAAAAGAATATTACTTTGTCTATGTTTTCCTTTCTTATCAGCTAATTCTAAAAAATATCTAATTTGCCTAAAAACATAATCTCCTTTATCAAATTTATTGATATTAGTCAATAATTCTTTGAATCTTTGGTCTTTTTGAGTCAAAATAATATAACTAACAATAGGGGATCCAATAAACATGAGAAATATTCCACCATCAAAAGCAGCATTTTCTAAAATTTTTACAATCAATAAAATAACAGTACTATAAAAGACAATTCCAGTGTGTAAAAAGAAAGCATAATTCATTTTTTCTTCATAAAAAGGTCTTTCAACCCAAAAAATATAATATTGAAGAAAACATAATAAAGTGGTTCCAGGAACAACAACCCAATGATATCCTTTGGTCCAAACCAAGAAAGAGTAAATTAAAATTAAAACAATTTTAACAAATAAAACGACTAAATCAGCAGTAGAAGAAGTTTTAGCACCATCAATATCGGCAGAAGTTTTCTGTTCATAGAAAATAGTCATAACAACAGTACAAATGATAATAAAAATAAAAGTGACAAAGACAGCTAAAACACACATAATAGTAAAATGTGGATTAGTCCAACAATGCATATCATCGACATTATAATTTTGATAATAACTCAATTGATTCCCTTCTCCATCTTTATCAGAACATTCAAGAATAGCTAAAAGATATTCTACTAGAGGATTAAACATGACAGTGACAATATAAGAGACAACAGAACGTAAAAGTGACATAGGCCATACTGCTCCACTTTTATTGTTTGAAGATATAATATAAGCAACATAACAAACATCGACAACAACTCCTAAAATCATAACAATAATTAAATAAAAAACAACAGTATATAATTCAGTATTATTAAAAAAAACTACTGTTTGAAAGTAACTTAAAAATTTTGATATTGCACGAAATAACTGTGGCTTTTTCCATAAGTAACCCATTGGATCATAAAAGGGATAATATATAAATTGACATGTTTCATTTAATAATTCTAAAACTTCTCCTGAAAATCCTTCGTCGTCATCATCAAACTTTAAAAGTATATTTAATACTCCAAATAATGTTTTTTTAAATTTTTCTTCTGCTATTTCAAATTTAGATTTCTCTTGAAAAAAATTCTGATCTATAATTCCTGATTTATCTTCTTTATTCTTTTTATCTTTTCCCATTAATCAATTATTATATTTTTTTATTATTTTTATTTAATTCATTTTTTTAAAATTAAAATTTAAATATAAATGTTTACTTATAGACAACCATCATATCATTTAAAAAGAAGAATTAGTGAAAATAACGAAAAGTCTATTTCAATTTTTAAAACAAGAAAGAAATATGAATTAAGGTTTATAGCAGTGAAAATATATAATAAGAGAAGACATAAAGATTATAATAAAGAGTATGAAATTTTAAATAAAATAGATTGTCCTTCAATAATAAAAGTTTTTGGAGCTTCAGAAGATAGAAATAATTTTTATATGGAAATGGAATATTGTGTTATAACCTTATATGATATTTGTAATAGGAATCAAAAAAATAAATTTTATGAAAAAGTAATAAAATATATAAGTACTCAAATTTTACTTGGTTTAAAAGCTCTTCATTCAAAAGGAATAATTCATTGTAATTTAAAGCCAAAAAATATTTTAGTGGATGAATTAGGAAAAATAAAAATATGTGATTTTAGAAAAGCATTAATAGTAAAAGAAATGACAATAGAAGAAATAAGAAGAAATAAAAGTATAGTAACACCTTGTTATACAGCTCCAGAAATAATGAGTGATAACGGACAATATTCTTTTAAATCTGATTTATACTCTTTAGGTTGTATTATGTATGAATTAGCAACTGCAACAGTTCCCTTTTATGATAATAACATTAATAATTTAGTTAAAAAAATTATGAATAGTAATTATGATAGAAGACCTCTTTTAGTTTATAGTATTGAATTTTCAAATATTGTTAATGCTTTATTGGAAAAAGACCCAAATAAAAGACCTGGTTGGGGAGAAATTGAAAAATACCCTTTTTGGGATTTAGAAGATAATTATTCTAAATATAATATAAATCACTTTGTTAGTGATTCTGATGTCTCCACAAGACATAACAGTACTTCTTTTTCTTTTAAAAGACCAAATTCAAGTTCAAATATTTCCAATCACACTAATAATACGATTAAAATTGATAAAAATAAATGTGAAACTAAAACCCTTACAATTAATTTAAATTTAAATAAAAATAATATTAATAATAATAATAATTCAAATAAAAAAAAAGAATTAAATTCAATAATAATTTTAAATGAAGATGATGAAGGATATTCAAATACAACAAATATTCATCATGTAGATACACCAGATAAAGAATTTAATATATACAATAAAAAATCAGAACAAAAAAATGAAGATGAAGATTTACAACAAATTAAAAGTGTAAATCAAAATTCTCTTTCAATAAGTTTAGTACATTTAAGTGATAAAAAGAGAGATAAGAGAGACACAAATAATTCTCTTGCAGATATGGCAATGTCACTTGCAAATCCAGATGAAATTCCTCAAATTCAAACTATAATGATTCATAATAGTGATAAAGTAGTTAAACCTATAATAAGTAATAAAATTATTGAACCTGTTATAATGACAGATTTTGATTCTAATTTAATTGAATTTTCTCCTGTTTTAAAAATAGAAAAATTAAAAGAATTATTAATAAATGATGATATGGTTAAATTCACAAATTATTTATCTTTAATATATGATTTTATGAATTTTTATTATCAACAAAAAAAATATGATTTATTATTAAATCTATTAAATTACTTTGAAACAATTATTTTGTCAAGAGATATAAGTAATCATATAATAAATACACAATTTATAGATTTATTTATGGCATTTTTAAATATAAGAAATGAAAATATTCAATTAAGAGTTTCTAGTATTTTAGGTTTTCTAATTAGATATGCAACAGCTACTGAATCTTCTTTTGAAAAATATAATTTTACTGAAATTTTAATTAGTTTTATTTCAGATAATAATGTAGAATTAAATAGAAAAGCAATTGCTACTTTAGGAGAATATTTATTTTTTGTTTCTACTCAAATAGAAGAAGAATTAGAAATTATTCAAGATAATAATCAATCTCAATGGAATATTTCACAAGATTCAATTTTAACTTTATTATTTGCTTTAAATCATTCTGATGAAAAAGTACGCTTTTATTCTTTAAAAACTATAGAAAATATTTCAATTAAATGTACAATTGCAAAAAAATTTTTTGCATCAAATGATGATTTTATTTTAAAAATAATTAATATTTACAATGAAAATTGTGAAAATCCAGAAATTAAAACTATAGCTTTGAGTACTTGTAGTCATTTAATTAGACTAGAGCCAAGTTTATTTAAAATTTTTATAAATAAAAATGATAATATAAATATTATATTAGAAAAAGAAAATGAAAAGAATCAACAATGTATAGTTAACTGTTTATTATTTGGAATTGCTGGAAATTTTAATAATGTTAAAGAAATTAATGTAATGGAAGTAATTCCTACTTTAATTAATTTATTAGAGAGTGGAAATAAAGTTATTAAATCAAAAATTATTTTATTATTTTCTCTAATCATCAATGATTGTGATTTAATTTTAAATTTTGGAGAAAAAATTTTTGAATTAATGCAAAATTTAAGAAAAGAAAAAGAGCTTTTTTATTTTTATGTAAAAGTTTTTGAAGGATTTATGGTTAATTTTTGTATTTTAATGGATAAAATATTTATTTCAAATTTTTCAAATGAAAAAACAATTAAAGAAAATTCTAATGAAGTTTCCATGATAATCAAATCATTTAACATAATTGCTCCATATCATAAAATTTCTTATTCTTTATTTAAAGGAGATTTTTTAGAAACTTGTTTTAAAATTTTAGAATTATCATTAACTATAAATAATAATGAATTAATCAATGAATGTTTAAATTTATTTTTAAATTTTAGTGAACATTCTTTTAGCGTTGAGCAAAATTGTGATTTATTAATTAATAAATTATATAAACAAATACTATTATTAACACAGAAATTAAATAGTGAATTAAAAAGATATCCTTTAAATATTTGTTCAAATATTTTATCTATTTTCTTAGAAGATGACAAATTATATTCAATTAATACTTTTGAAGAATTAAAAACTAATCAAATTAATGGACTTATTAAAAATATATTACCTATTATTTTTGATTTTTTAAAAAATTCAGAAACAACATCAGAATGCTTATTATTCTTAAGATTAATCATTGAAAAAAATTCATTTTTCTTAAAATTTTATCGTTCTTTAGGAATTATTGATTATATTTTTATTTTAATGAAAGATGAAAATTACTATTCAAATTTAAATTTATTGAAAATAATGATTAAATTAATAGAATCATCAGAAACAAAATTTCAAGATATTTTAGAATTACAATTAATAGATAAAATAAATTATTTGATCTCAAAAGATAATATTGATGATATTAATATTTATACAGAATATGTTATTGAAATGTATTATGGCTTAATGTATAAAATTCATGAAGCAAAAAAAAAACTTCAAAATAATAATGATAAAGCATTTAATTCTAAAATTGAAAAAATTGCTGTTAATTTCAAATTATGTATTAAATTACTGAATTGTGAAAATATAAATGTTCAAGAAAAAAGTTGTATTTGTTTAATTTTCCTAATAAAATTTTTCCCAAATGAAAGAATAGAAAGTATAAATATAAATATAAAATTTACACATGAAGATATACCATATTTAATAAAATCTTTAGGTGATAATTTTAAAAAAATACATAAAAAAATGATAAAAATATTTAAATGGATAATAGAATATCAAAAAGATGCAAAAGATTTATTTTATAATTATTTGAGTTATATTCAAATATATATTGAGAAAATTAGAGATACATCAGAAGAACCTGAAACCATAAATTTAGCTTCTAAATTTTTGACGAATGATTTAATTAAAATTTATAACACAAAAAATTAATTTTTTACCAAATAATTTTTTTAAAAGTAAAACCACAAAAATAAATTTGAACTCATAAATAAATAATTAATTATATTAAATAAAAATATAATATATATAAAACATTTTTCAATTTCTTCTTAAAATTTTATAAATTAAAAGAAGAATGTTTTTTATATTTAATGTCTAATTTCATTTTTTCTGCTTTTAATAAATCGTCTCTTAATTTTAATCTAATATTTTTTAAATCTCTTTTTTGTCTCTCAATAAAAAAACTATGATTATCTTTTTGATTAATATAATTCCAATAATTATTAAATATTTTATTATACAATTCATTTTGATGAATTCTTCTCATTTCATATCTTCCATTTCTTTTTATTTCAATTGTTTTACCAATAATATCACTAACATTATTATTAAAAGAAGAAGTAACTAAAGGAAAAAAATGCCAATCATTTATTATTTCTTTTAACCCAAAATCAATTTTATCATTTTTTTTTTCAATTTCTATTAATCTTTTATCAATACTTTTTCTTCTTTTCAAAAAATTTTCTGTTATATTCATTAAATTATTCCCATCTAAAGTTTGATTACTTTGATTTTGATTGCTTTTATTTATATCAATGGAATTAAAATCAATTAATTTTTTAGGTGATGTACTTTGATATAAACAATTATTTCCAATACATAATCTTATATTTCTACTTTTATTAGAATGAAAATTTTTTTCAAAAGTTTTAAAAGGAGTTGTAATTTCATTCGAATATTCTCTATGATTAGTAACAAAAACATTAGAATTATCTTCATAATTATTGGTTATATATGTTCTTTCTCTTGTTGAACTTAAACAAGTTTTAAAAGATATATTTGTTTGATTTAAACTTTTATTATTTTTCTTTCCTGTGCTCAATGCAATGATTCTTCTTTGTTTTTTCACTTTAAAAGAACTTTCTGATAAATTATTTGAAGATTCTTCATTTTTTTGAAATACATTTCTACTTTTTGTTAAATAATATCTTTTTCTTTTTTTTTGATATTCTTCATAATAAATTAAATCTTCTTTGTTCTGAATTTTTATTTTGTTAAATATTGCTTCTATATCTTTTTTCCTATTTTTTATTACTGAAAATAAAGAGTGTTCTCCAATTTTGTTTTCTATTGTCATTTCTGGTTCTTTCAATTTATTGAATAAATGATGTTGATAATTTTTTGCTTTCTTTGATTTAATTTTATGTCCTTTATGATTGTCCATTTTTTTAAAAATAATAGTGAAAATATTGTATAAATATTTTTAATATATTTTATTATATCTATTAATAATATATATTTATTTTTATTTATTTTAAATATTATCTAATGTAATCATTGTAGTTTCATCTTTTCCATCTATACTATATGATAATTTAATTTTTATAACTATTTTTTTATTTGGCTCATTTGATTGTAAAGTAAAAGTTTTTTTTAAACCTAAAGATTGATTTGGATTAAGATGACTTCCTGTTACTTCTCCAATTTTTAATGTGATAAATTTTAATACCAAAAAATTTATTTTTATATTATCTATTGCACTAGATGAATTATTTGAAGCAATAACTTCTCCATTATAAAAAAGAGGATTTTCTTTAGATGGAATTATTTTATAAAATAATGATATATTTTCATTTGAAAAACATTGCTTTAATTGTTGTTCTGATTGAATAATATTATTTGTTTGATTTTCTAAAATATTTGTAGGTTGATTAATCATATTAAAATCAATTGGATTATTATTATTACTTTGAGAAGGACTTAAATTGTCCATTAAATTAAGTAAATCATCAACTTTTTTTTCTTCATTTTTTTCAGTATTATTATTATTATTACCAAGTAAATCTAAAGGATTATTATTATTATTATTATTATTATCATTATTATTATTATTATTATTATTATTATTATTTAAGAAATCAATTGGATTGTTATCACTTTGATTTCCAAATAAATCTATTGGATTATTATTTGTATTTACTAATAAATTTAACGGATTATTATTATTTGAATCTCCAAGTAAATCAATTGGATTATTATTAATTGGATTATTATCTGATGAAGGATTATTTCCAAATATATTATTTAAATCTAATAAGTTTAATCCATTATTGTCATTCTCTTGTTTATTAACATTATTATTATTTACATTTTCTTGGAAAATATCATTAACAACATTATTTGAAGAAGATTGAATTGGTATTGAATTTAATTTAATTGAATTTAAAGGATCATCATCTTTATTTTCTTCTTCATCTTTTTCATTAAAAATTTCCCTGTTATAACTTTCTTCTTTTATTTTTGGAGTTGGAATTGAATTAACAACATTTCTCTTTAATTCTTCTTTATTAATTTTATCAAAAATTTCATATTCAACAGCTCTTTGTTGAACTTCATAATAAAAGCTTTTTTTATATTTTAAAATATCTTCTTCGATATCATTTCTTTTATTAGGAAATTTCAATAATAATTTAACATAAGCATTTAATAAATATTCAAGAACTTCATAATTTCCTTTTTCATTATTAATTTTACCAATTTCCTTAAATAATTCAATAACTTCATCTTCACTAACTTTAATATTTTCATTCTTAGAATTTAAAATTGCATTATCAATTAACAATCTTCCATTTTCACCAATCACATAAAATGTTATTATACTTAAAGCTTTATTTTCTTTATTATTTTTTAAACAAATATATAATTTATGAACACTATAAATAAAAAGTTCTTTAGTTGACATTATTATATTTATTATTTTACTAAGAGCATCATCATATAATTTACTATCTGATACAATCACCATTTTAATTAATGTATCAATTTCCCATTTATATGAGCTTGAGTATTTTTCTATTGAATCAACTAATTTTGAAGTTAATTCAAATTTTATTTCAATGGGAGCATTTGGTAAATATTTAATACATTCTTTAGCAATACTTTTTAAATTATTATTATTAATAATCAAATAAATTAAATCAAGTGCTCTTTTTTGTAAAGAAATATCTTTATCTTTTAAAAACTCTAAAATTAAATTTTTATGTTTAGTAACACTTCCAATATCATATCTAGCAACATCTTGTAATGTATTTAAAGCAATGTATTTTAAATTTAAATCTTTACTTCCCAAAAATTTCCCTAAAATATTATTAGATAAACTTTTCATTCCAGCATTAGCTTCTAATTTATTAATAGTTCTAACAATTTCATATTGTAAAGCATAACCAGTTTGTTTAGAAGCTTCAGTAATAGATTGGACACTAACAAATAAATCACCTAATTCATCGCATAAAACTTTATTATTTTTAGCAGTAAATTTCATTATTTCTAAAATTTTAGCTTGTAAAAATGGATCAGTAATTCCATTAACATCAAATTCAGGAGCATAAGAAATACTTAATAAAGATTTTTCATATTTAACAAACATACCATGAAATTTTTTAATTTTAGATATAAATTCAGGTTTCTGTCTAATTATTTCCAAAGCTAAATTAATACCAGTTAAACAAACAGAATGAGTTTTATCTTCTAATAAATTTGGTACTTTATCAATATAATTATCAATTAATTCAGGGCATTTTCTAATAATATAAGTAGCAGCACAAGCAGCTTTTTTTTTAATATTAGGGTCATTAGAAGAAGACAATAAATTAGCTACAGTAATACCTAACTCATTACACATATCTTTAGTGCAAATATCACCTATTGCATTTAATGCTAAAGCGATTGATTCTGGACTTTCTGTATTTTCTAAATCTTTTTTTATTGATGCTGTTGCAAGAAGTAAAACTTGACTTGAATAATCACATACTAATGATAATGCTGAATATGCTATTCTTTTTTCTTGAAAATCTTTACTTGCTAATAAATTTATACAACTTAATTGCATGAATGAAGTTTGGTATCCCATCATTTGCATATAAATTGCTTTACATAAATCACGAGCTTTATGAGGATTATTTATATCTTTTGACGCATTTCTAATCTCTGCACTTTCTTTATTTATTACACTTCTTTCTTCTTCTGCTGTTTTACAAGCTCTTACTCTTTTTATCAATTGACGGATTTTTAACATTTTTTTTTTGGGAATTAAAATATATTTTTATTATTTTTAAATTATAAATTTATTTTTTTTCTTTCATTTCACACATTATAATTTTAATAATAATATATTCATAAAAAAAAATGAATTTTTAATCATTTTATAACAAATAGAAATAAAAATGAATAATAAAAAAAATCAAAAGTTTTCAAGAAATAATCAGATTTATAAAACTAAATCTTTAAATACAATATCCATCCAAAAAATTCCAGTTACATTGTCTTTCAGAGTTCACAATAACAAAACAATATATGTGAAAAAGAATAATATTGATTTTAAAAAAATTATTTATTCAAACATTCAAAAATATAACATAAACAATAACGACTATGATATAATTAAAATAAATGATTTAGTTGATTCAAAATCATGTCATTTAATAGCAATTTTTAAAGATTATTTAATTAGTGATTATATAGAAGAATTCTTACAAAGATTTTATAAAAGAAAAGAAAGCAAAACAAGAATTCCAAAATTTGTAGATTATTACAAAAATTATTTAAAATTCTTTTGTAATCCAACTTTTTCTGATTTTTTCTCAAACAATATAATTCAAGAATTAGGAGAAGCAAAAGCAGAAATATATTATAATATCAATTATGGAAATAAAAATAAAGAAAAAAAGGAAGAAGTAAATAAAGATATAATTTTTGATACAATTGTGAAAGAAAGTATTGATTATATGATAAAAGACACAAGAGATTATTTTACTACAATAAATTCTCAAGAAACAATAAATTTACCTGATGAAACTGTTTTAATTATAAATGGAGTTAATAAAAATTCAAATGAAAATTCTATTACTTCAATATTACATTGTTTTTCTTCTCCTGATATTAATAATCAAAATCAAACAAATAAAAATAAAAATAATGAGGAAAAGAATATAATTAAAAAAAATTTAAGTTCAATTTCAATTGAAAATAAATTAAATAATATTCATGTTAGAAGAACAAATAATAAATGTAAGACTAATTTATTTAAACCTATTTCAACTTTACAAACTTCCACAAGAATAAATTCTGATAATAAAAATGTATTAAAAAAAGTAGAAAAAAATTTAAAAATAATTCAAAATGAAGTTTTGAATAATAAAAATAAATCAACTTTAAAAGAAATTTCAAATAATAAGATTCTTAAATCACAATTATCAAATTCGAATTTTTCAAGAAATAAAAATAAATTAAACCTTCATAATTCAAAAAATAATAATAATAAAATTTATTTGACAACAACTCCAACAAAAACAAAAAAAAAATCAGTTGATAACAAACTCAATAAGAATAATAATAATTTAAATAAAAACAATGGAAATTTAAATTTACAAGATATAATGAAATTAACACTTCAAATTTATAATGAGAAAATAAAAAATGGGAATATTCAAAAAAATAACAATGAAATAAATGTTAAGATAAATAATAATAATAGAATAATACATCATCAACACACGCGTTCATCTCCAATTATAAATAATATAAATATAAATATTAATAATAACATTTGTCTTCAAAATACAAATTCTCAAAATAGTTTAAATATAATGAATAATACAGATAATAAAAGTTCTCCGATTAAAAATTCAAGAAATAAAGAACATTTTTTTATAAGAGTAAATACAGATTCTCATAAAAGAATAAATGCATATTCAACTAATTCAAATTTTTATAATTATTCAACAAATAATAATAAAGAAATTGATTCTTTTTTAAAAAACAGTCTTTTTTCAACATATAATAATGGTATTAAAGTTGAAAAATCAAAAAAAGAAAACAAAAAATATAGTAATAATGATATATATATCAAAGAAAATCATCTTTCTCCTATTAAAAACAATACAAATTTAAATAGTATTTATGAACAATTACAAAAAAATAATATTTTTTCTCCACAATCAAATAGAAATAAAGGAATTTTAATAAATAATTCTTTGAAAAATCAGTTGAATAATTATAACAGAAAAAATATTATTATTGAAAAGAAAAAAAAAAAATAATATTAAGAATTATTTTTTTTTATTTTATGAATTGTTTACTTTTACTTTTTAATATAAATAATGTCTTAATATAGTTAAAAATGTTAAATGAAATTTGAAAAATGTAAAAAAACATTAATTATCTTTTATTTATTAAAAACTATTTTTTATTTAAAATTAATCTAAGTTAAATATAAGATAAATATGTTGGTTTTAATTTCAAAATAAATTAGAATTAAATAATATTTTTGACAGTTAGTTAAAAAAGTTACTAAATATAGTATAAAGATCTAAATTAAAAAATTATAATTAAAAAACGATATAAATATTTAGGATAAATAAAAAATGAAATAATAATTTAAAAATAATTTAAGATATAAAATTATAAGTAACTAAAACTAGAAAATATAAATAAAGAAATGAATATATAATCCCCTAAAAAAAAAAATTATATTAAAATGAAGAAGTTAAAAAATAAATTAAATCTAAAAGTAGCAATTCCAAAAAGAATAGAAGAAAAACAAATATCATTATCATGTAGTGTAACATCAACAGATTGTAGTCATATAATAGATAATATTTATATAAGTGGATATAGAGCTTCACTTGATTATGCGTTTTTAATAGGAAATAATTTTACACATATTATTAATTGTGCTGGAGGAAGTAAAACTTTTTTTCCTTTATATTTTAAAGAATTTAAATACTATGAAATTGAATTAAGAGATGATGGTAATATTAATATTACTGATACTATTGTTAAATTTATCTCTTTTCTTAAACAAGTTACACAAGATAAAAAAAATAAAATTTTAATTCATTGTTCTGAAGGAATTTCTAGAGCTCCTGCTTTAGTTTGTGCTTATTTAATGTGGAAATTTAATATGAATTCTGAAGATGCTATTAATTTTGTTAAAGAAAAAAGGCATTGTGTAGACATTAATTTTGGATTTCTTTTTCAATTAAAAAATTTCCAAATGAATAAAGAAATTTTGAAAGGAATATAAGTATTGAGTTTAATCATTTATTAAATATATATTATTTCTGACATATTTAAATCTGTTATAATTTATTGATTTAATTATTTCAAAATCAAATATTCATTTAATATAGGAAAAAATTAATTATTTAATAAATAAATATTATTTAATTAATTAATAAATAATTAATCATATATTTTTTATTGAATATTTTTAAAAATAAGTATTAATCATGAGAAATGAAAAAGCAAATATTATAAGAAGTATTCTTTTGAATAAAATAAATAATGAAATATTATTAAAATTAAAGAAAAAAGATCAAATGAGAATAAATGGTAAAAAAGAAGAAGAATTATATGAAATGAATTGTGGAAATTTTGAAGTATTTATAATTCATAAACCGACAACAGGAAATTCAATGAATAATATTTGTGAAATAAGAAATGCTTCAACTATTAATCTTGATATAACTTCTTCTCTCAAAAATGATAGAGAATTAGAAAATATATTTGAAGGTAAAAGTATCATTTCTGAAAAAAAATTAAAAATAGTTCCTAAAACAAAACCAAAAAAAAAAGAAAAATTTTTTCAAAATGAAAAAAAAAGATCAAAAGATGGTTTTATCAAATTAAGGAAAATAGTTAGAAATTTAATAAATAAATATCAAATAATTCCAAAATCGAATATTTCAAAAGATAATTTTCAAAAAAATAAAATTATAAAAATTTCAAAAAGAGCATCATTTCCATCTAAAAATGAATCTGAATTTAAAATACAATTAATTAATATTAGTCATAGAGAACCAACTCATCATTATAAATTGGAAAATAATGATGTAAATAAAAAGAAGAAAAAAATAGACCTCTATTCATCAAAATTATTTAATATAAGAAATCATAAAGTAATTAAAAGTTATAGGAGGAGTATTTTAATGAAAAATAAATTGGATTTAAGTAAAATTTTAAATACTTCAAATAATGAAAATAACAAAAATAAAACTTCTTTAACTTTAAAAACAAAAAATACTTCTCAATTAATGTTATTGTATAATGAAAATTCATAAAAAATATATATTGTGTATTATTTTCAAGTAAAAAAATGGTCTAATTTTAATAAAAAATAAATATAAATAAAAAGAGTAATTATAAAATTTTTTATAATAATAATTTTAAAAAACATTAATATATAATTTTTTCCATACTTCTAAAAAATATTTATACTATTATTTTTATTGTTTAATTATCTTTTTTTAAATTAAACCCATTATTTTAGAAAAGTAGATTTAAAAGTTAAAATTTTATAACCCTTATTTACAAGAAATACTTTTCTATATTTAAAAATAATTTAATTGCAATATATATATAATATAATTCTTATCATACTTATCATACTTAATAACTCAAAAAATATATGTTAATATAAACAAATAATTATTGAACTCTTCTCATGAGTTCTCTAAAACCATTAAAATCAATAATACCATCATTATCCTTATCTACTTCTTTAATACTATTTTTGAAAATATCTTTTAAAGTATCATTACCTTCTTTAACAAAAGCATTCATAATTTTATCAACAGATAAAGTACCAGAATTATCTTTATCAAGAAATTTAAAAGCATATTTTAAATTATCATTATTTAAAGCATGACTTTTATCAATACAAGCTCTTAAAAATTCTTCATATTCAATATAACCATTATTATCACCATCTAACATTAAAAAAATATCATCAATTATATTATCTACAATATTTTTTTCTCTAAATTTATATAATCCACTTATTAATTCTTCCTTTGAAAGTTTACAATTTCCTTTTGTATTAAAATATCTAAATAATTTTAATATTATTTTTGTTTCTTTTGTATGAGGAATATTATGAACAACAAAGGCAAGTACTAATTGTTGAAATTTACTTTGAAATTTATAATTAAGTAAATTACTAAGATAAGATTGAATTTCATTTACATTAAAATTGCAAAAAAGAGCTCTACCATTAAATTTAGTGAAAAAAGGATGATGTAAAGCTTCAAAAGAAGATAATCTTTTACTGATTTTTCTTTCCAACAAGCAAGAAACTAAATTTTGAATTTCTTTACTTCTACAAAGTAATTTAGGATGTTGATCATTATATTTTCCAATTTTAATACTTTCAATAATTTCTTCATCATTTTTTCCATCAAAAGGAGGACTTCCAACAATTAACATATATAATATAACTCCAATACTCCAAGTATCACATTTCTCATTATAGTTCTGCTTTAATACTTCAGGTGCAATATAATATGAACTTCCAACAACTAATTTTTCTGCTTTATTTTTCTGAAATATTTTGGCTGTTCCAAAATCTATTATTTTTATCCAAAAATAAACTTCCTTTGTTTTTATATCTTTTTCTATTTCTGATATCATTATATTTTCTAATTTTAAATCTCTATGTAAAATATGATTTTCATGTAAATAACTTAACCCAGAAAAAACTTGATAAAATAAAACAGCTAATTGATTTTCAGAATAAGTATTTTTAATATAACTATATAACTCTCCCTCTTTACAATATTCAGTAACGATAAAATAATCAGATAAAGAATCATAAAATTCATATATTTTGACAATATTAGGATGATCTAATTTTTTTAAAATATCAATTTCATTATTAATTGTTAAATCATCAACTACTTTTTCTTTAATTTTCCCAATTTTTTTTATTGCAGCACAAATTCCAGTTTGATTATTAACAACAAAAAAAACTGTTCCATAACTTCCATCTCCTAATTTTTTAATAATTTTATATTTTTTTGTAGGTTCACCTTTTTGTTTTTCTATTAAAGTCTGATTTAAAACACATAATTTCATTTCTTCTTGAAATGTTTTTTCTAATCTACTTTTTTCTACTAAAGTTTTTGTCTTTTTCTTTTTCCTTTCAAATCTATTTTCTCTTTCTTTCTCTTCTTTTATGTTATCATTATTTGATTTATCAAAAAGCATTCCTTTCATTTTATTTAATTTGTGATTTTGATAATTTGTTTCTCTCTTTTTTATATTTCTTTTCATTGTTTCATTTATATTTTTTTCATTTCTACTAGTTACACTTTTATTTTCTTTATCATCATTTATTAATTTTAAATTATTGATATTATTTTCATTTTCATTTATATCAGAATTATCAACATTATTCATTTTATTTAAATTTGAATGATTTGAATCAACACTTATATTTATATTATTATTATGTTTTTTTTTATCTGATTTTTTCCTTTCTTTTATATTTCCTGATAAGTTATTTTGGTATGAATTAGGATTTTGTTTATTTTCATCATCATCATTAAATTTATTAGGAATTATTACTGTATCTCGAGAAGAAGAACCACAAATTCCCATTATGTTTATTTATTATTATCTTTATATATTATTTATTTGATCTAAAAAAAAAATTAGATTTTAAATGAATTCTTAAATTTGCATTAATTAATTATTTGATTTAAGAAAATAAAATCGAAAATAAATTAAAAAATGGCAGCAATAACAGAAGAATCAGAAAAATCGAAATTGAAAAAATCACCTCCAAAATATTTTGAAGATACAAGAAAACATTATTATTTAGCATCAAATAATGAAAGTATTGCAACATTATTAGATAATCAAGCAAAAGAACTAACTCAAATTTTAGTTGATTATAAAAATGAATATAATATAATGATTAGAGAAAGACAAAAAAAAACAGAAGAATCAAATGAAATTGATAAAAAAATTAATAGAATTCAAAATGTTGATAAAAAACATTTAAAAAGTTTGGGTAAATCAAAATCACAAAATGATTTAATTAGTGATTCAATTAATTTAAAAAAGAAAAAAAAAGAAGAATTAGAATATGAAAATAAAACATTATCAAATCAAGTAAATAAATTAAGAAAAGATATTTGGGTAATAACAAAAGAAGTAAATATGTATGATCATAAAAATGAAGTATTAAAAAAAAATTTATTTAAACAAAAATTAATATCAAATAATATTAAATTAGAATCTGATCAAGTATATTCTAAGATATTAGAACAAAACAAAAAAAATAATTTTGCAAAGAATGAAAATGATTTACAAATTCAATATTATAATACAATAATAGAGCAAAAAAGTTCATTTATTTTAGCAGGTGATGAAAGAATAAAAAGACAATTAGAAATAGAAGCAAAAGAAAGAAAAGAAAATTCAGATAAAATAGAAATAGAAAAAAGACATAAATTACATTTATTAAAATTGTATAATATTTTCTTAGAAAAAAAAATGTCAAAATTATTAAAAAAATTTGAAAATTTAGAAAAAAATTTTAATGAAATTAAGAACATAACAGGAACAGCAGAATTAACTAAAATTATAGATGAAATTTTAAATAAAAATAAAAATTATCAATTAAAAATGAATGAAGTTTATAAAAATCAAAAATTAATAAAAGAATTAGATAATGATATTATTAAATTAAATAAGAAAATTAATAATATTTTTGAAAAATATGGTGTTATTACTGATAAAGAAACTTTAAATATAAAAAGAGATTTAGATGATGAAGAAAAAAATTTAGAAAAAAACGAAAAAGAATTAATTGAAAAATATGATGAATTACAAAAAATTTATCAAAACGTTAATTTAATTTTTGAAAATGTTAAATATAATATTAATAAATTATATGATGATATGATGGAATGGGCAAAAAAAGAAAATAAAGATAATATTTATAAAATTAATTTAAATTCAAATGAAGAAAATAAATATGATATGTTAAAAGAAAAATTCGAAAATTTTACTTATAATACTGAAAAAAAATTAAATATTTTGTTCTTATGTCATTCTAAACAAGAATTTATTAATGTTATTAGACAAAAAGGAAAAAAAATTAATCTTCAAATGGATGATAATTTTAAAAGAATATTTAATAAAATAAAATTAGAAAAACCTAAATTAAAAAAGCAAAAAAGTGATCTTATGGTTATTACAACAAATTCAAATACATATAATAAAAATAACCAACAAACAAAAAGTACTAAAGAAAAAGAAACTCAAGATTTAATCTTTCATTCATTTCTCAAAGAATATAAACAAGAAAAATACAAAGAAATAGGAGTAATAAAGAAAAAACAATAGTAAAAAAAATATAATATATTAATTAAATTAATATTTTTTTTTTATAAAAACTCAAAAAAAAACAAAAAAACAATTAAAAAAATTAAATAAAAAAAAAATGGAATTAAGTTTAAAAAGAATAAACGAATTACAAGATTTTAAAGATGATTTTAACAAACAATTACAATCAGCATCAGATAGATATGAAGAGAACAAAAATGAAATAAACGATTCAAAACTTCTTTTAACAATAAATGATATAAATGATTCAACAGAAAGAGATTTTAATGAGAAAAAAATAAGAAAAAAAATAAATAAATTAAGTGTAAGTTACAATATTTTACAGAAAATTCCTCCTTGGAAACCAAATAGATTAACAGGAGATTATATAAATAAATTTATAAGAAATGAAAATGAAAAAGATTTAAGTCCTTGGGAAATAGTAATATATATTTTTTAATTATATTTTTTTAAATAAATAGGATAGAATGCCTTTATTAATTAGATCATATGAAAAAGAAGAAAATATGTTAAATAAAAAAAATTTTATTTGTAAAGATTTATATAATTCTGAATTTGATAAAAATCCATATAAAAAAACCGGTGAAAATGATATTTTAAAAAGTCCTTTATCAAGTTTAGGAAAAAAAATCATTTGTAATTTTATTAAAGATAATGAAAAAAGAGAAGAAAAAAAATTAAAAAATGAAAGATTAATGGAAGAATTAAAACATTCTAAAAGACCTGACAATAAATTTATTTGGAAACCTTCTAATCATGTTAATGAGCAATTTTTAAGATATCCGATTGATAATGTTTTAAGTTTTAAACCTCAAAAAAATACAGTTAAATTAATATCTCATCCTTGGAGATATAATAGAATGGATGGTACTTTTTTTGATAAGGATATTCACTTAATTTCATAAAATAAAATTCTTTTTTTGAAAAAACATTCTTTTTTTTATTTTTTTTTTATTGGTATATTTTTATTAGAATTTTTAAAAATTTTTTTTTATTTTTTATTTTTTTTTGTTATTTTTTTTTTATTGGAATATTTATATTAGAAGTTTTAAAAATATTTATTTATATATTATTTGTTTGTATTATTTTTTGTTGAATCATTTGATATATTTCTTTGGATAAGTTTATTTTTTTTATAAAAAGAAATTAAAACATCAATATCATTTTTGTTTAAATTAGAATTAGTTTTATTTTTAGTATTTTTTCTACTATTTACTTCACTGAAATGTTCTTTTTTATTGATTTTTTCTTTTTTTTCATTTGAAAAAAAATCATTATCTAATAATTGAATTTCTTGATATGGTAAATTTTTAAAATTAAAACTAGAAGAAATTTTATCATCTTCACTTCTATAATTAAAACTTTTATTTTTAATTAAATCTCTTTTATGATTAAAATCATTTTTTCTTTTTATTTCACTTTTATTTCTTCTCAATCCCAAAATAATATTATCACTATTATTATTAACGTTAATATTACTATTCTTATAAATTTTATTATTAACATAATTATAATCAATATATTTATTATTATTATTATTTATATGTAAATTATCTTCGATTCTACTTCTTCTACTTTTTTTTTCCATTTCCATATCATATTCAATTTCATATATTAAATGTGGATTTTTAAATTTAATTAAATCATTAATATCATTTCCTAAATTTTCTTT
>JAEEGK010005613.1_pt1 | contig 30322 bp, 18 predicted proteins | sample 8958771 | NCBI WGS metagenome assembly JAEEGK01 (sample SAMN16246547, study PRJNA631951) | gut metagenome | biome: gut microbiome; feature: rumen; material: SC-attached | host: Bos | place: Iran: Karaj | collected 2018-10 | reverse complement strand
AATACACCTTATACATATAATGGCGGTAACCTCCTCATCGGTTGCGAAAATACATCTGACAGTGGTTACAAGAACATTTATTTCTACGGTACTACAGTAACAGGTGCTTCAATCTCTGGTTCAAACAGCAGCAGCACAGCAGCAGCAACTGTAAATCAGCAGAACTTCATCCCTCAGACAACATTCGTCTATGAAGCAGGTGGCGGCGGCGGCAACGACAACCCTGTGACACCTATCACATGGTCTAACATCCTTCCTAAGGATATGGAGACAACAGTGACAGTGAACGCTGTCTTCTCAACAGGCTCACCTGTCGGTACAACAGTCCTCCTCTCGAACACATTCGAGAACCTTGAATACACTGCAACTCTCGATGAGACAGGTTCAGTGACATTCGAAGACTTCCGAAAAGGTAACTATGTCGTGACAGTTGAACAAACTGGTTACAACACAGATTATAACCACGTTGAGGTTGCTATCTGGGACGATACAACAATCACAGCTCATATCACAGAGAAATTCGAGATGGTTCCAGACTTCGCAGTGTCAGGCACTGGCTTTGCAAGATGGACCAACATGCTCCCTGAACCTAACAGAGAAGCTGAGAGATATCACCTCTTACTCGAAGGCGTGTTCGTTGACGAAATCGTTGACAACTTCTATCAGTTCGACCCAGAGGTCCTTACAGTTGGTGAGACATACACAGCATCAGTTGCAGTTGTCTACACAACAGGTATGAGTGACTTCAAAGACGCTACATTCACATACATCGGCTGCGAAAACGTCACACCACAGATTGAAGAGCTTGCAGCAACACACGAGAACTGCGAATATGACGTCATCCTCACATGGAACGGCGGTCAGCCAACTCCTCCAACACCTCCAACAGGCGATGTCATCGTTAAGTTGACAGCTGGTGACGTTTGGGGTGACGGTTCAGGCTACCAGATGTTGCTCGACGACACACACTCACTCTATGGCACAACAATCCCTACAACAGGCGCATTGAGCATGAACTGCTCAGGCAATGAGGGTATCTACAGCCAGTTCAGCCACAAGATCCCAACCAACGCTGACGGTAACTGCACAACAAGCAATATCGTTATCAACAACACAGTTGAAATCACAATCCCTGCAGGTACATACGATTGGTGCATCACCAACCCAACTCCAGGCGATCGTATTTGGATTGCAGCAGCTAACGGTAACGTCGGCGGCCGTTACGATAACTACGTATTCGAAGGTGGTCACACATACGAATTCACAGTGTCATATTACGGCGGCAACGACGGTGTTGACGTAACAATCACTGGCGGTAAGGGCATGTATCAGCCTAACATGAGCGCTTTGAACCTTGACGTCAGAACAACAGGCAAGACAATCGCAAGTAATATTGCAAATGCAGGCGAAGGCTTCGGCGCATCAGCAACCAACATGACACGTGACTGGTTACACTATGACAGCGGCACCAACTCAGACGCTATCGGTCTTACTTCAGGCGGTGGCTTCTACTGGGGCATCATGTTCCCTGGTAACACATACGAGGGTACAAGAGTGACCAAGATCGCTTACTTCGACTATGCAGCACACAACGGCAGCTTCATGATCTATCAAGGCGGTACATCAGCTCCTGGCACTTTGCTCTACACTCAGGCCTACAATGTGAGCGGTACATCACAGTACATCGAAATCGAACTCGACGAAGCAGTTGAGATTGACAACACACAGAACCTCTGGTTAGTGATGCATAACAACACAGGCCAGTATGTGGCAGCAATCGACGAGACTTCATACGGTGTCGCTAACGCATCATGCATCTCAATGGACGGCTCAGAATGGTACAACACTGTTTCTGCAGCATCAAGCGGACAGCTCGATGGCAACTGGAACCTCCGTATCTTCACAGAGACTGGCGGTACACCAACAACATCAATTGTTCCTAACAAGTACAACGTCTTCTTCGATGGTGAAATCGTCGGCGCAACAGCACAGCCAACATTCACATACGTGGCACCAGACCGTGAGATGCACAACTACGCAGTCATGTGGGTGTCATCGAACTACGACATGTCATGCATCATGGACATCGACTACGCAGCAACATGCGATGGTATCGAAGAGAATGACGATGTTGTCAACTCTATCTATCCTAACCCAACAAGCGCTGAACTCTATATCAACGCTACAGCAATGAAACACGTCACCGTGTTCAACGCTATGGGTCAGATGGTTTACGACCAGGATGTCGACGCTGACAATGTGGTTCTCCACATGAATCAGTACGAGGCCGGTGTCTACATGGTCAACGTGATTACTGAAAACGGTTCAAGCGTCAAACGCGTGACAGTTGTCAAGTAATAGACACCTATTAATAATAATAAGGAACGTCACCCTAAAAAGTGACGCTCCTTATTGGAGTTAAAATGAAAAATTGAGAAATTAACATAATTATTAACTAAATTTTTCTATTATGAAAAAAGTTTTTCTATTATTAACGATGTTCTTGTTCGCTTTCACAGGCGTGACGAGAGCTAACGTCCAGCAAAATCGCGACGACCAGGTAATCGAACAAGGTTTCGAGGATGGCTTGGGCGACTGGACAATGAACCATTGCCATTCCTCATCAGGTGTAACAAGCAGTTACGGGGGAAATACTGGTAATTATGCTTTCAGATTCTATTACACAACAAATTATCCTCAGTACCTCATTTCACCTGAGTTGGATGACAACGATGGTGTTAATTTCACTTTCTATGCCGCAAGGTATAGTAGCAACTATCCTGAAACATTCAAAGTCGGTTATTCATCAACCACGAATGACCCAACAGAATTCACATGGGGTAGCGAAGTGACTTGCACAACTTTGTACGGAGCTGGAGCATATCAAGAATACAGCTATGATTTTCCAGCTGGCACAAAGTATGTTTCTATCGCTTGCACATCAAACGACCAGTTCTATATGTTCGTTGACGATATCACAGTGACAGCAACAGAACCAGCACCAGCACCAACTCCTGGTGAAATCGTTGAAGTGACCATTGGTGATCCTACATCAACGGATGTAAGCTCATATATTCCAGGATACACTTTGTATGACTATGCTATTTCACAACAGATTTACACTGCTGACGAAATCGGTGTGGCTGGCACAATCGAAACACTCACTATGTGGCTGAAGAACAACTCTTCATACGCCCGTAACATTAATGTTTACATGACGGAAGTTGAGGCAACAGAATTCGCAAGCACTACTGATTGGGTGAGCATGTCAGCAGATGACATGGTTGCTTCATTCACAATGGAGAATGCTTATAACGCTCCTGTTGAGGTTGCGATTCCGCTCAGCACTCCTTTCGAGTACTCAGGCACTGGCAACCTGGTGATTTGCTTCCAGGATGTTACAGGTTCATGGAGCAGCGGCTTGGGCGGTGTCGTAATGGATGCTGCTGGCAACCAAGCAATCTACGCTTATCGTGACGGTACTGTTTATGACCCATCAAATCCTGGTGTGAATGGCACTCTTCTTGCAAAGAAGAACGTTATCAAACTCAGCATTATGACCAGTGGTGGTGGCGGAACATCAACATTCGCAACAGTTCCTGATGTTCTCGACCTCGGATATCGTCCGAACGGCGCCTGGATGGCTCCATACGTGTTCAACCTGAAGAGCAACGTTGGCGCTGTCACAGTGAACGCATTGGATTTCAGCGGTAATTACTTCACATACAACGCTGAATTGCCGGCTACTGTTAGCGGAAACAACCCACTCGAAGTTGCAGTGTCAACAGGCACAGCAGATGAAGGTGAGGTGAACAGCACAATCACTGTCCTCTATAGCGGCAATGACAGAGACGCTGTACAGTTCGAAATTACAGCTACAGCTTACGACCCTCAAGAAGGTGACGTTTATGAGCAAGCAATTGATGTCACTTCATTCCCATACAATGGCACAGCTCCTGCAGTTATCTACAAGAACTATGAGCTTCCTGAAGCTACAGAAGGTGCTGACGCTGTTTACAAAGTGACATTCGATAACGACGTGATGCTCACAGCCGGTACAACAGGTGCTGACGGTGTTGCAGCTCTCTACACAGAAGACTTCGCAGGTGAAGGCGGTCCTATGGCCGACAACTACTATGTTTACGATGGTCCAACAGTTAACCCAGGCCCAACAAGCATGTGGTTCAGCTACAGCTACACAGGCAGCAACACATTCTTCGGATCATCAGCAGGTGGTGGCATGATCTTCGGTTACAGAATCACTCCTGAAATGCTTCAGGAACTCGGTCTTGGCAACTGCGCTATCACAACAGTTGAAGCAGCAGCTCGCGAAGGTTCATACTATGACCTCATGCTTTTGAAGGGTGGCGACACACCTGACGTAAACAACATGGTTTACTATCAGTCATTTGAGGATTATACACCATTATATTTCTTCGATCTCAATCTCGATGAACCACAGTTCTTAGGTGATGACGAGAATATCTGGGTTATGTTCTATTCAGATTCTCCATATGCAGCATACTGCGGCAAACAGCCAGTTGATGTTAACAATGGTAAGCTTTGGTACACAACAAACCTCACCAACTGGTACAGCAACACAACTTACACTCCTGTTATTTACACTCGTTTCCTCGAGTTGCCTACAGGTCGTGAAGTTACAGTGAACCTCGCTGACATGACTATCAGAGAGAGCAAGCCAGCAGCAGGTCAGATTGCAGAAGCTGAAGGTTTGGCAATGGGTACTCCAAAAGCACAGCTTAAGCAGAACAACAACCGTGATGTTGTTGAGAACGACAACATCGAAGATTTGTATGTCCCAGCAGGTACATACTACCTGGCTGTTGCTTCAACAGACGCTGAATTCCCTGTTTCTATCGAGACAGCAGAAGTACCAGCTCCTGAACAGGCAGTCGTTTATGCACCAATGGATGGTGAGACAAATGTTGAGTATCCTTATATAGCTGAGTGGATGCTTGGTGACTATACAGAAGAGATGCAGGTTTTGTTTGATACACAGTATCCTCCACAAACAGAATTGATCGGCTGGACTGACGAACTCGTCGCCGGTGTTTTATTGCCAGAATTACAGCCTAACCAGTCATACTTCTTACAGGTTAACGAGCGTAACGCCGCTGGTACAACAATGGGTGAAATCATTGCTATCACAACACCTATCGACGCAGTTGAAGGTTTCGCTGTTGAAAACGACCTGCTCTATCCAGGTGAGGCAGCAGTGTTCACATGGGAAGCTAACCGTTCTTTGATGGGTTACAACCTCTACAAGGATGGTGTTAAAGTTAATGAAACACCTATTACAGAGAACACTTACGCATACGAAGGTCTTGAGTACAACATGCCTGACGGTTCAGAGTTCACCCTCACAGCTGTTTACGGCGCAGGTGAGTCAGCTCCAACAGAGCCTATCACTGTTTACATGACAGGTACAGGTTTCATCAGCGGTCACGTCTATGACGCTCCTAACGGATACGATCCTGAAGATCCAGATCAGACACATCCAGTTGTAGGTCTTCCTGTGACAGCGATTGTGTTAGACCAGTACATGCAATCACATGAATATGAATTCGTAACTGACGAAGAAGGTATGTACACAGGCGAGGTCCTCGCTGGTCTTTGTGTCATTGGCATCAGCCAGGACAATGCAGTTAATTATGGCTATGCAGTCGCAACAATTGAAGGCATCTATGTGAATGTCGCATACGAGGATGTTATTGACGGCCTTGACATCTACACACATGAGTACTACTATCCTCTCAGCATGATTACAGCTACCGAGGAAGAGAACGACGTGTTGGTTGAGTGGGCATGGACACCGGCAGAGGTGATCGTTGACTTTGAGACAGGTGACTTCTCACAGGCTGAGTTCACATTGCCAGCAACATATCCATGGGCTATCACAACAACTAACCCACATGCTGGCACATACGGCATGAAGTCAACATGCGAAGGCGTTGCCAGCGGAACATCTTCAATCGAGGCAACCGTTGAGGTTCCTTACGATGCAAAGATGGGCTTCTGGGTAAAGGTTTCTTCAGAGACTAACTACGACAAGTTCCACTTCTATATTGACGGTGTTGAGCAGGGTTCAGCATTGAGCGGCGCTCTCGACTACCAGTACAAAGAGTACACAGTAGCAGAAGGTACACACACATACAAGTGGGAATATGCTAAGGACAGCTCAGTCAACAGCAACGATGACTGCGTCTATGTTGACGACATCACACTGTTCAGACAAGATGTTCCTGTTCCACCAACACCAGGTGCAACTACATACACATTCGACAACAGCACAATGGAAGGCTGGACATCACTTGATGCAAACAACGACGGTTATGGTTGGGTGCTTGGTTCAGAGGCTGGTGGTATTTACCTGATAGCTGGCGCAAGCCTTGCAGGTTCAGGTCACAATGAATCAGCTGACATGGTAGTCTCAGGTTCATACACCAACTACACACAAACAGCTATTACTCCTGACAACTACCTCGTAGCTCCTGCACAGATGTCAGTTCAGGATGGTGCATCTATCTCATTCTGGGCTTGCGGACAAGATTCAGGTTATCCAGCAGAACACTTCGGTGTTGCAGTTTCAACAGGTGCAGCAACAGCTAGTGAATTCACAATGGTTCAGGAATGGACATTGACAGCAAAGAATGCTCCTGCAGCAGAAGAACATGGTGAAATACGTGGTTCAAGAGCACAGGGCACATGGTACAACTATAGTGCTGACCTCAGCTCATACGCTGGTCAGGACATCTGGGTTGCTATCCGTCACTTCAACTGCAACGATGAGTTCCTCCTTGATGTTGACGATATCACACTCTATGATGGTACAGACAGAGGCTTCAACCGTGGCGATCGTTCATTTGCAAGCTACAACCTCTATCGTCGTAACAACCTCGATACAGTGAATGCTGCATACGAGCCTACTTTGATTGCAAGCGGTCTTGCTTCAGACGTCATGTCATACGTTGACAACGATTGGGCAACACTTCCTTATGGTGAATACCAGTGGGGTATCCAGGCCACATACGATGGCTACGCTCCAGAGCCAGATCGTTCACGTGAGACATTTACATATGGCTTCGAAGGCGGTCTTGAAGGCTGGACAGGCATTGTCGTCAACACAGACGGTGGTGAATGGATCCACAGCAACAACAACCTCGGTGGCTATGATTACACAACACTCGCACACACAGGTACAGGCTTTGCAATGTGCTACTCATATGTTGACTATGATGGTGCATATGATACAGATGCATTCTTAGTATCACCTCAGAGCTATAGCATGGATGCAAGTTCACAGATCAACTTCTTTGCAGACAATGCTAACGACTCATATCCAGAGAACTTCTCAGTGTGGGTATCTACAGCAGCTAACCCAACTTCAGCAAGCGACTTCACACAGGTTTGGAGCGGTGGTGCCAAGGGTACAGGCAGCAATGGCGCTGTTGTACGTAAGGCTAATAACAACCGTTACGAGAATTGGCGTGAGCACACCATCGACTTGAGTGCATACGCAGGTCAGGAAGTTTGGATCGCATTCCGCGATGTCAACTACGACCAGTATGAGATCTGGATTGATGATGTTACAATCACAGCCAGCAGCGCTCCAGTTCCTCCAACACCAGTCCCATCAGGCGACGGTTTGTCAGAGATTCTCTGGTCAAATGTTGTTGACAAGGATATGATTTCAACAGTGACATTCAATGTTGCTTTGAACAACGGTCAGTCACCAGAAGGTGCTGTTATCGAGCTCGAGGCATTAGCAAATGAATATGAGTTCACAGTTGGTGAGACAGGTACAATCACAGAGGAAATCCGCAAGGGTGAATATCTTGTTGAGATTGAACTCGAAGGTTACGTGGAATACCTCGATATTTTGGAAGTCACCGAAGACGCAATGGAAGTGACATACGTTCTCGATGAGATCATTGCTCCAGTTGCTGACTTCTACGTATCACCTACAGGCTGGGCAATGTGGGAAGGCGCAGGTGTAACACCAGGTCCAACACCAGGTCCAACACCAGGTCCAACAGGAGTTTTGCTCGAAGACGACTTCGAGGATGGCGCTCTCACCAACTGGTCAACAGTTGACGCTGACGGCGACGGTGACACATGGCAGAATGCTACACCAGCTTCATACGGCATCGGTAACGCTCACAGTGGCACAAACTGCGCAAGCTCATGGTCATGGAACAACTATTCAATGGATCCAGACAACTGGATGATTTCTCCAATGGTTGAAGGTGCAACAAATATCCAGTACTATGTTGCTACAAATACCGCATATCCGGATCACTATGGTGTTTATGCTTCATCAACAGGCACAAATACAAGCGACTTCACATTGGTATTTGAAGAGACAGCCGGTTCAAAGGGTGGCAATGGTGTTAAGAGTTCAATGACTCAGGGCAGCTCACGTGAAATGAGTGCTTGGGTTGAGAAGAACATCGAACTCCCAGCAGGTACCAAATATGTTGCATTCCGTCACTGGAACAGCTACGACATGAACTACTTGTTCATTGACGATGTTACAATCGCAGCTGGTAACAGAGGCGATCGTGCTCCTATGAGCTACAAGGTATTCCTTGAGGATGTACATGTTGGTGACACCAAGTATCCATTCTTCCAGGTTCCTGTTGAAGGTCTTGTTGAAGGTGAGACATACACAGTTGGTGTTGCTCCTCTCTATGCAACAGGTATGGGTGAGACAATGTATGCAACATTTGTCTATTCAGCTTGCGAGAACTATGATGGCGCTACATCATATTCAGCAGCAGTCGACGGTCAGGATGTCACATTGACATGGACATTACCTAACACACCAGGCCCAGGTCCACAACCAGGTGGCGACACATTCACTGAGGACTTCGAAGGCGGTTTGAACGGCTGGAACGTTCTTACTATTAACGCTGACGGTGGTTCATGGATCCACAGCGACGACAACCTCGGTGGTTATGACTATACTGGTCTTGCTCACAGTGGAACCGGCTTTGCAATGTGCTACTCATTCGTTGACTATGTTGGTTCATTCAACACTGATAGCTACATGTACACACCTCAGATGTACACGATCAGCAATGGCTCAACATTGACATTCTGGGCTGACAACGCTAACGACAGCTATCCTGAGAGCTTCTCAGTGGTTATTTCAACCGCAGCAAATCCAGCTTCCGCAGCTGACTTCACAACAGTTTGGAGCGGCAGCGCTAAGGGTACTGCAAGCGATGGCGCAATGGTTCGTCACAACAACAACCGTTATGAAAACTGGCGTTCACACACCGTTGACCTGAGCTCATACGCTGGTCAGACCGTTTACATCGGATTCCACGATGTCAACTATGACATGTATGAAATTTGGATTGACGATGTCGAGCTCGGTATCGCTAACAAGGGTAACCGCAACAGAACAGTCCTTTACGAGGCTCACTTCGTAACAGATCCAGGTGCGATGGCAAACGGTGCTGATGCTTCATGGATTAAGGGCAGCCAGTCAACATGGGGTCCTAACATCAACAATGGTGCTGGTTACAAGCTTGCTGACGACTTCACACTCGATGCAGCTACAACAATCACTGAGATTGAGGTTTACGGTTACCAGACAGGTTCAACTACAACATCAACCTTCACAGGTTTGTATGCTCAGATCTACAACGGTGCACCTAACGCAGGCGGCCAGGTTGTTTGGGGTGATGAAACAAGCAACATCATGACAAGCACATCATTCACCAACTGCTACAGAGGTTCAGACGGTGAGACCACAGCTACAACACGTCCTCTCATGGCTATTACAGCTGAGAACTTGAACATCGAGCTTGAGGCAGGTACATACTACTTGGTATGGAGCTTGGCTGGTTCAGCATCAAGTGGTCCATGGGCAGGTATTGAGGCATTGCCAGGTGTTGGTAACACAGGTGACGGTATCCAGTACTCAACAAGCAGTGGTTGGGTGGCTCTTACCGACAGTGGTGCAGGCACACCTTACGGTGGCGCATTCAAACTCGTTGGCGAAGGTGGCGGTCCAGTTCCTCCAATTCCAGGCGATATCCTTGGTGTTTGGATCTGGCGTGACGGTGAGCCTCTCACAATGGCTCCTGTTGCTGGTACCACATTCGTTGACAACGATGTTGAAGCTGGCGAGCACGACTATGCTATCAGAGTCGTTTACAGCGACTATGCAATGGCATGCGAACAGATCGAGACAGTCACAGTCGGTGGCGCTCCTTCATGCGATCCAGTTATCAACCCGAATGGTTACTACATGAACTACCAGGGTCAGGAAGGTCTTGTTGTTGATTGGACAGATCCAGAGGGTGTTACAGCAATTGGTCTCTATGAGATCGATGGTGGCACACCAGTCTTTATTGGAAATGCAGCTCCAGGACAGCATCCTATCTTCCTCGGCTTCGAAGGTCAAGTTCCAGCATGCACAATCACACTCGGTTTCGTGGCAGTTTATGCTGACTGCGAGTCAGAGATGGTGACATGCGACATCTACTACGACGCTGTTGATGAACAGGAAGTTGTGAACGCAATCTATCCTAACCCAACAAGTGGTGATCTCCACGTCAATGCTACAGCGATGACACACGTTACAGTGTACAACGCTATGGGTCAGATGGTCTATGATCAGGAAGTCAGCGGTGACGAATTGATCCTCAACATGGGTCAGTACGAAGCCGGTGTCTACATGGTCAAGGTGACTACTGAGACAGGCAGCAGCGTGAAGAGAATCAACGTTGTCAGATAACATTTGCTTTTGGCCACAGGCCATTAGCGAATAAGAAAATAAGGGCTCTCCGAAAAGGAGGGCTCTTATTTTTTAGTTTGAAGTTACTCACTTTGTTCGGAATGACAAAATATTTTGAGAAATGGCGTAAAAATGAGGGAAAATAGGATTTTTTTATAGAAAAACAAAGAAGGGCTGAAATTTTTAAAAATTTGTGAAACGAGTAGATTTTATTGGTGATTGCGAAAATGTTAAAAAATTTTAGTTAAAATTTATTAACAATAGAATGGCGTGGGGATTTTTGTTGCTAAGGTGTAAAATATTGAATTTCAAGCGGTTATTAATGGTGGTGAAAGATTAGTCGTTTTTCATACGACTAATTATTATAATCAGAGTTAACTTTGTGGTAGATCAGTTGATCAATTGACAGATCAAAAGATAATCATTTAAAACATTAAACTATGGGAACTTTAAGAAATTCAGTACATTTGATTGGGAGGCCTGGTGCTGATCCTGAGATTAGGGTTTTTGGCGACAAGAAGACTGCCAGATTTACGTTGGCGACCAACGACAAGTATTACAATGACAAGGGCGAGCTCATTACAGACACTCAGTGGCACAATATTGTGTCGAGGGGTAGGACAGCCGAGGTTGTGGAGAAAATCGTCAAGAAAGGCCGTTTGCTGGCTTTAGAGGGCAGTTTGCGCACGCGGCAGTATGAAGATAAGGAAAAGAACAAGCGTTACATTACGGAGATTTACATGGATGAGTTTTTGCTTATCGACAAGATGAGCAGTGACGAGGACCAGAAGGCGGAGTAGGAATAAAAGGGGCCGTCCACTAATGGACACCTGTTCATTTTTTTTATCGGTTTCATACATCTTTGGTTTTACGATGCTCATAAGGTTTTGATTCATCATAAATTATGGTAGACACTGTTTTATAACATGTTGGATCGGTCCCTTTTTTACAAAAAAACGGCTGGTTAGAAAAAAATGACTATCTTTGTTGTTTGAAACAACAAAAAAAGTAGAGCGATGAAGATAGTCTTTTTGGAGCCGTTGGGTCTCACGGTGGATGCCGTGGAGCAGGCTTGTGAACCGTTAAAGAAGTTAGGGCATGAGGTCGTGGTGTATCCTGACAGGAAGCCCGAGATGAACATTGAACGCGCGGCGGGAGCCGACATAGTGGTGGAGAGCAACATGCCGTTGCGCAAGGATTTTCTGGATGCATGTCCGAACCTGAAGATGCTGTCGATAGCATTCACAGGGTTGGATCACATTGACATGGAGGAGTGCCAGCGTCGTGGCATAGTGGTGAGGAATGCGGCAGGGTATTCGACGGAGGCTGTGGCGGAGGAGACGATATGCATGATGATAGGGTTATATCGCCATGTCATAGAGAATGATAAGATTACACGCAGCTGTAAGGGACCATCTCTTGCACCGGGTCGGGAGATAGCGGGCAAGACGGTGGGTATCATCGGGATGGGAGCCATCGGGCAGAGGACCGCAGCGTTGGCACAGGCGTTTGGCTGCAAGGTGATAGCGTGGAACCGTACGCCAAGGCAGGTGGCGGGGGTCACATTTGTCGACAAGGAAACACTGCTCAAAGAATCAGACATTGTGGCACTGCACATCGCTTTGAATAATGAGACACGTAACTTCCTGACTGCCAAAGACTTTGCTTTGATGAAACCTACTGCCGTGGTGGTAAACGCAGCACGCGGTCCGGTGGTGAACACTCTGGATTTGGCGGAGGCGCTGAAAAAAGGGATTATTGCCGGGGCAGCGGTAGATGTTTATGATGGGGAGCCGCCTTTAAAGGAGGACAATCCGATGCTTGCGGCACCGAATACCTTATTATTACCACATATTGGATTCTCAACAGTTGAAGCGTTTAAAGAACGATTAAAGATAGTGGTGAAAAACGTGGAAAAATTTATCAGTTAATCAGTCAGGTAAACTGAACAACTATTTTGTAATGACGATTCCTAAATCTCTATTGATGCGGTTGCGGATATCGTCGAGGTGTTTCTTTCTTTTGAGGAGGATGAGCTGATCGTCGGGGTCGGTGCAGGACTGCAGTTCCTTGACGATGGCGGTGCGGCGGTCTTCGATGACCATGTCTTTGAAGCGTAATATTGACATGAGAACGGTCTTTTTGAGGACGTCGTTCTCTGTCTTGACCACTATGCGGTGACGTTGCCAGTCGTCGAGTTTATATTGTGAGCTCAGGAGGTCGGCTGCGAGCACTGCGACATCTTGGTCTTCGCTTGAAGTGAAGTCTTGTGCTGTCGGGAGTTTGCCGGTGTCGAGACCACGGTCGAAGGCGTCGAAAATCTTTTTATTGGCCGGGTCGCGGAACAAGAGGCCGTCGTTTTTAAGGTCATCGACGATGAGGGACGCTATCGTGGTGGTGTAGACTATGTCGTTGCCATCGTCATCCTTGCCTTCCATGTCAAGGGTCTCGGAGCCATGTGTGAGGAGGAGTTTGACGAGTTCCTGCTCTTGGTAGAAGCCGATGGGGGTGGAAGACTCTACCTCGGTGGTAGGCTGTTGTTGTTGATTATAGGACGAATAGGTCTGATAGGACGAATAGGACAGATATGATGTAGTGTCTTGGCCGGGATCGAGGCCGAGAGACTTCCTGTATTTTGCTCTTAAAAGCTTGTTGAGCTCGTTCATCAGGGTTTGTTCGGCGACTTCGAGGGTACGGCTGCATTCTTTGATGTAGGTGGCGCGATAGATTGGGTCGGGGATGACGGAGATTGTCTCAACGATGTCTTTGATGACCGAGGCCTTCTTGATAGGGTCGTTATTAGCGTCTTTCAGAAGGAGATTGGTCTTGAAGCTGATAAAGTCTTTTGCGTTGTCGGCCAGGTACTTGGTGACATACTCGATAGGATATTGCTGCACGAACGAGTCGGGGTCGTGTTCAGGTGGCAGCACCACGATACGGACGTTCATGCCTTCTTCGAGAACCATATTGGTGCCACGGAGGGCGGCGTGAATGCCAGCGGCATCGCCGTCGTAGAGCATGGTGACGTTCTTGGTGTAACGGCTAATCATGCGGATCTGTTCGGTCGTCAGAGAGGTGCCCGAGCTTGCAACCACGTTTTCGATGCCAGCCTGATGCATTGAGAGCACGTCGGCGTAGCCTTCGACGAGGATGCAATTGTCGAGGCGTGAAATCTCATTTCTGGCAAAGAAGATGCCGTAGAGCGTCTGACTCTTGTTGTAAATCTCCGATTCAGGGGAGTTGACGTATTTTGCCTTTGTTTTTTCGGAGGTAAGGATACGTCCGCCGAAGCCTATTACTTTTCCGGTAAGGTTATGTATCGGGAAGATGACACGGCCCTGATAGCGGTCGTAGAGGCGGTTTTCGTAACTTCCTGTGAGACCTACTTTTATCAGAAGGTCTTTGTCGTAGCCGTTTTTTATGGCGTATTCGGTGAAAGCGTTACCGCTGTTGGGGCAATAACCCAGTTGGAAGCGGTTGATGATGGCATCACGGAAGCCGCGTTCACGGAAGTAGGCGAGACCTACCGACTGACCCTCGTCGGTGTTCATCATGGTTTCGGAGAAATACTTTTGCGCGAAGCTGTTGATGTTGAACATACGTTCGCGTTCATTCTGCGCCGCCAGTTCTTCCGGTGTCTGCTCGCGTTCCTCTATCTTGATGCCATATTTTTTGGCGAGATAGCGGAGGGCTTCGGGGTATGAGTAATGCTCATGTTCCATGATGAAACGCACTGAGTCGCCTGCCTTGCCGCAGCCAAAGCATTTGAAGATGTTTCGCGCCGGGTTGACGTTAAACGAAGGTGTTTTTTCCTTATGGAAAGGGCATACTCCTATGAGGTTTGAGCCACGTTTGCGCAGCGTGACGAATTCGCTTACGACGTCTTCGATGTGCGCTGTCTCCAGGATTTGGGCTATGGTTTCGCGTGGTATCATATTGCCCAGATTAGAAGTCCGCCTATGATTATGATGCCTGACACTACGAGGTCGATGAGGCAGAATCCCATGATATCCTTTGCGTTAAGCTTGGCTATTGCCAATGCTGGCAGTGCCCAGAACGGCTGGATGAGGTTGGTCCATGCGTCGCCCCAAGCAATCGCCATGCCTGTGAGGCCGTGGTCGACGTTGAGAGCATCGCCTGCCGCGAACATGATAGGCGCTTGTATTGCCCAGTGTCCGCCGCCTGAAGGCACGAACATGTTGAGGATTGCCGCGCAAAGGAAAGTATATATCGGATAAGTCGTTGACGTTGAGATGTTTACGAATGCCTCACTCACCACAGTGCCGAGACATATTCCTGACTCGCCCACGCCAGTGATGATGCCCATGATGCCGGCGTAGAATGGGAACTGCAGCAATATTCCGGCGGCTCCACTCACTGATTTCGCGAAAGCGCGGACGTAGGCGATAGGCGTTTTATGAAGGACTATGCCGAGGAAGAGGAACAGCAGGATCACTGAGCCGAGGTCGAAAGTCTTTCCTTTCATGAAAAGGCTTAGAATCAAATAGGAGAATCCCAGGATTGATAGGAGGAGGCTCAGTAGACTGCTGTATTCCAGTTTCATGGCGGGGGTTTTAGACACATTTTCATGCGTCTCCACATCCTCGTCTTCGTGGAGGAGGGCCGGGTTGATAGTGATGATATTGTTGCCTTTTGGGTGCATCGCCGAGTTTATAGCCACGAGGGCTATGGTGACGAGCACCACCATGATGATGTTATGCCAGTCGAGGATGGTGTTTCCGATAGGAATCACTGATGTTATGACGCTGTTGGTGTCTTTAACGAGTTCATTGGCATCGGAAGCCATTTTGAGAGGTATGGAGCCTGAGATGCCTGCGTGCCACACCACGAATCCGCTGTAGGCCGAGGCGATGAGCAGTCGGTAGTCGACATTTTTGAGTTTTTTGGCTATCTCTTTAGCGAAGATGGCGCCCACGATGAGACCGAAGCCCCAGTTGAGCCAACATGCCACGGCGGAGATGGCGGTGACGAGAGCTATAGCGCCTGCTGGTGTTTTCGGCATAGATGCCAGTCGGCTGATACCTTTTTTGATAAACGGAGCTGCTGCGAGAGTGGCGCCGGTGACTAGCACGAGGGCCATCTGCATGGAGAATCCGAGGAGGTTCCACACGCCGCCGCCCCAGTTGCATACCACTTCGACGATGCTCTGGTGGCAGACAGGTATGGCGACCGCGATGGCGACAAAAGTGAGGATTATCGCAAAGATGAAGGGCTCAGGCAGATATTTCTGCATGAAATTGACACAACCGTTTATTATTTTGTGAAAAACCTTCATTCTTTAACAAATTTCATTGTTTTTGTCAGTCCGTCGGCGTTTGTTATCTTCAGGAAATAAAAGCCTTTCTGAAGGTTTTCGACATTGATGGCATGTTCGCTCAGGCTTTCGCTGACGAAAATCTCCTCAGAGTAGACTATTTGTCCTAAAGTGTTGAATAACAATATATTAGCTTCGCCAATATTATCTTGATAAAAGCGCATATTCACGACATCGGTTGCCGGATTCGGGAAGATGTCGTAGTTTAACACGTTGGCGCTCAATTCATTAACGCTGTAATTGGTGGCGACTTCCAGTTCCATCGTTACTGGGAGGTGGTCGGAGTTATAGAAGAGGGCGTCGGCCACTTCTTGTGAAACCTCAGTATTTGCCGGGCTGTTGATGCTTTTGTTGAAGCGTCGGCCGTCTTGTCCGAGTGCGTTATAGCTGCCGTTTACATATTGGATGCCGTCGCGACCTCCGTAGATGCTTTCTGACATGAGGATGAAGTCGAAGCGGTCGTCGAGTCCGCCTGATGAGTGGCAGTCGTCGGGAGGATTGCTGGCTGTTGATTGGGTATGGTATTCGGCGAATGTCGCGTTGCTGCTCCAGTTGCCCACGCCGTAAGGGTAGACTGGGTCGATGAAGTAGGCATCCGGATAAGCTGTGCGATTTGTAAGTGCTTGATATGCAGGCTCTGTTGCCCTATAGAGGTTGAAGTCGCCCATGATGAGTACGTTACGGTCGCGGTAGTTGCTTTCGAGGTAACGCATGGTGTTTTCGGCCATTATCTTACGTTTTGCCTCGTCGTCGGAGCTTGAGCCTGCTTTGAGATGAGCGATGACGCAGGTTAGTACTATTCTGCCGGAGTCGTCGTTTTTGAATTTAAAGTCGTACACGTCGACTTCACGGGTGTTGGTTTGCGCCACAGAATGCCCTACTAATGTGAGTTTCAATGAGTTATAGAAGATACAGTTGGTCAGTTTAGAGCTTGTGGTGTTAGAGCCAGGGCTTGTCATCCAGTAGTTTATACCATTGATATTCAGGTTGTTGCGAACGAAGTCGTTAGGCAAGGTAGTGCTTCGGCCCATTTCGCAGACGGTGAGTATATCGGGGTAATATGCTGTGAGTATGGTACGGATGTAGCCGTTTTTATCGTTGATATTGTTGTTTGTGGTGTTACAATAACCGGTGTTGTTGCCATAATTAAGAAGGTTGTACTGCATCACTTTCAGGGTTTCGGTTTGGGCGAAAGAGGCTGAAAATGAGAAAAGGGCCACCAATAAGCATAATAGGCTTAAGGGGCGATAAGGGTTTAAATTACGATACTTTATCATGGCAACAACATTTAACGGACAGACGCGGTCTGTCCTTACATTATTCGATACGTTTTAGCATTGAGATTTCGGCGGATGTGAGGAAACGCCAGTGGCCGCGTGGCAGGTTTTGTTTTGTGAGTCCTGCGAGCATGGTACGGTCGAGTTTCACCACTTCGTAGCCGAGGCTTTCGAAGATACGGCGCACGATATGGTTACGTCCGGAGTGAATCTCTACACCCACTTCGCGCATTGTCATATCGTCTTCGACGTAGCTTATCTTATCGACCTCGATGGGGCCGTCTTCGAGCATGAGACCTTTTTGAATCTTCTCGAAGTCGCTTTCGGTGAGAGGCTTGTTGAGTGTGACGTGATACAGTTTTTTGACTTCGTGGCTTGGGTGTGTGAGTGTCTTGGCGAGTTCGCCGTCGTTGGTGAGGAGCAGCAGGCCGAGGGTGTTACGGTCGAGTCGGCCGACAGGGTATATACGTTCCTGGCATGCGCCTTCGACGAGGTCCATCACGGTATGGCGCTCGTACGGGTCGTCGGATGTGGTGATGACGCCTTTTGGCTTGTTTAACAAGACATAACGAAGTTTCTCACGGTTAAGAGTTTGTCCGCCGTAGACCACTTTATCTGTTGTTTTGACTTTTGTGCCGAGTTCGGTGACCACTTCGCCGTTGACTGTCACAGCGCCAGCGAGGATGAGGTCGTCGGCTTCGCGGCGTGAGCAGATGCCGGAGTCGGCGAGGTATTTGTTGAGGCGGATTTCGCCTGTGGCGCGTGGGCGGTCGAATTCAGGGTCTTTTTCGCGGCGGTATCCGCGGCGGCCGCCACGTGGGCGTTCTTCGTCACGGTCAAAGCGTTTGCCGTAAGGCTTCTTGTCGCCGTAAGGCTTTCTTGGTCCGCGTTCTTCACGTTCTTCCTTGTTGAAAGATCTTCTGCCAAAAGGCTTCTTATCGTTTCGTTCTTCATCGTTGTTTCTTGAAAAACCGCGTCTTGCAGGTCTCTCATCGTCATTTCTCTTACCGAAAGGTTTACGGTCATCACGACCGAAGGATTTTCTCTCGCCTCTTTCGTCATCACGACGGCTGAAGCTGCGTTTTTCGCCGAAAGGTCTTCTCTCATGGCGTTCATTGTCGCCCTCACGGCGAGCTTTCTCTTTTTCAAACTGCTCTAATCTCTCGTCACTGAATCTCCTGACTTCGGCAGTTTTTCTTCTGGCAACGTGCTGACGTTTGCCGTTTCTTTCTTCGTTATTCATTGTTAAAAAATAATTATTTATTTGGGCTGCAAAATTACAAAATTTTTTTTAGAAGTGAGAAGTAAGAAGTGAGAAGTAAGAAATTTTTTGTATTTTTGCAGAATCAAATTTAATTAAAATGAAAAAGTTATCAATTCTTATCATGATTATTGCTGTGTCTTTCATTGCGAAAGCGCAAGTTGCCACAAACATTTATTGGGTGAAGTTTGCTGACAAGGCTAATTCACCTTATTCCATTGACCGTCCTGAAGAGTTTTTGAGCGAGAGGGCGTTGGAGAGAAGAGCTCGTTTGAATATTGGCATTGATGAGTATGACATTCCTGTTAATCCTCAGTATTTGCAGGCTGTTGCAGGTTGTGGGGCGCAGCTTTTGAATCCTTCGAAATGGTTGAACGGCGTGACGGTTTACACTGACAGCCAGAGTGTGGTTGATGCCATCAACGCGTTGGAGTTTGTTGAGCAGGTGAGAAACTGTCCGGACTATCCGGAAGCCCAGCGTGACAAGGAGATTTGGCTTGCCAACGAGATGAAAGAGTCGGGTAAACCGGTGATGGCGAGAGACTTTTACGGTGGTGCCCATGACCAGGTTTTCCAGTTGAGAGTCAATGAGTTGCATGAGATGGGCTATACTGGCGAAGGTGTGGTTATTGCTGTTTTGGACGGCGGTTTCCAGGGCACGCCAGACCAGACTTGTTTCGACAATATGCGTGATGAAGGCCGTTTGTTGGGAGTCAAAGACTTTGTCTACGGCTCGAGTTCGGTGTATTCGCAGAGCACGCATGGCACGTCATGCTTGAGCACTATGGGTGCATACGATCCTAACGAGATGGTTGGAACGGCATACAGAGCTTCATATTATCTGTTCCACACCGAAGATGGCGCTGGTGAGAACATTGTTGAGGAATACAACTGGGTGTCGGGTGCCGAGTTGGCCGATTCCCTTGGTGTTGACGTGTGCTCGACATCGTTGGGTTACATCGATTTCGACATGCCTCAGTGGGATCATCATTTTGAGGATTATGACGGACACACCGCTCCGATGAGTATTGGTGCTGAGATTGCGGCGAGCCGTGGCATGATTTGCATGAACTCGGCCGGCAATGAAGGTGGTGGCAACTGCACATTGGGAATCCCGGCAGACGCCGAGCATATCGTCACTGTAGGAGCTGTCAACGCATCAGGTCAGCGTGCATCATTCAGCTCGGTCGGACCGACATACGACGGCCGTATCAAGCCGGATGTGATGGCTATGGGCGAAGGTACTTATGTCGCTTCGGGATACGGAAGCTGGTGGCCTTATTACAATGGTGACGGCACCTCGTTCTCGTGCCCTGTGTTAGCTGGTGCGGTGGCATGTCTGCGTCAGGCAAGACCAAACGCTTCGGTTCAGGAGATTTGCGACGCTTTGAGAGCGGCAGGAAATTATGCTGATAACCCTGACAACTATTACGGATACGGCATTCCGGACTTTGTGGCGGCATTGAATATGATTGACGATGTGGAAGAGGTGAGTATGGGTGAGAATGAGATTTTCAGTGTGTATCCGAATCCTGGAAAAGGGAATTTTAGAGTGATATTAAATGATGGGATTGATTGGATTAATAGGATTGATGGGACGATTTATGGGATTACGGGACAAGTTTTGTGCAATACCAATAATATCAATGAGTTAGAGTCGGTTTTGAATAGTTTGAGTTCTGGCATTTATCAAGTTAAGATTGATACGGAGAAGGGCAGTCAGACCATGAAGGTGGTGATTTGCAAATAATTTTTTCGAAAAACGTTTGATTTTTCAAAAATAATTCATATCTTTGTAGATTGAAATTTTAAAACTATGGATTTAAATACAACATATCTCGGATTGAAGCTGAAGAATCCTATTGTGGTTGGCAGCTCGACATTTACTGGAACTGTTGACGGCATTGTGAATTGCGCAAAGGCAGGTGCCGGTGCGGTGGTATTGAAATCGCTTTTTGAGGAGCAGATTTTGTCGGATATCAAGAAAGAAGAGAGTTACACCGATATTTATAATTCCAGCGTTGACGCGGATTTGTATATGAAGACTTTCCTTCGCGGAAATGAGATTGCGATTTACGAAAATCTCATCCGTGAGGCCAAGAAAGCCGTTGATATCCCGATTATTGCGAGCATCAACTGCGCTGACAAAGGTGAGTGGATGAGCTTCGCCAAAGAGCTTCAAGACGCTGGTGCCGACGCGTTGGAGTTGAACATCGCAGTGTCGCCATTCGACAAGGATGTCCCCTCGAAAAACATTGAAGATGAAGTTGTTAACATCTTCAACGAGGTGAAAAAGACGGTGACAATACCTGTCTCGGTGAAGCTTGGCAGTCATTTCACAAATATTGGCAATTTGGCGTTCAGATTGTCGATGGCAGGAGCTGCAGGACTGGTGCTTTTCAACCGTTTCTACAACCCGACGATTGACATCGAGAACATGAAAGTTGTCCCGGGTTCGGCATTATCCGTAGAAGAAGAGAACAGTGACACTTTGAGATGGATTTCGTTGCTGACAGCCCAGGGCATACCGTGCGACATGTCGGCTTCGACAGGTGTTCATTCGGCGGAAGACGTTGTGCGTCAGATACTTGCGGGTGCAGAGTCGGTGCAGGTGTGCAGTGTTTTGTACCGCAAGGGCGTGAACTATGTCGCTGATATGGTGAAAGGTCTCGAGGCTTGGATGACAAAGCATAACTTCAAGAATATCAATGATTTCAAAGGCAAATGCGCAGCTGCGGCCGATGTGAAGGTCTTTGAGAGATTGCAATATTTGAGAAGAAATAACGATTTGAATTAATTGATTAACACTAAAACTTAATATATTATGGCTAAATACGTATGTGACGTCTGCGGTTATGAGTATGACCCGGCGGTTGGCGACCCGGACAACGGAATTCCGGCAGGAACACCATTCGACAAATTACCTGAAAGCTGGTCATGCCCGCTTTGTGGCGTCGGAAAAGAGCACTTTGAAATGAAGTAATCGTCACAGACATGGATACCCAATGCCTTTCCAAGATTGGATACGGTCTTTATGTCCTGACGACGAACTACGACAACATTGACAACGGATGCATCATCAACACGGTGCAGCAGGTGACGAGCAATCCGCTGCGTCTGTCGATTGTTGTGAACAAAAACAACTACACGCACGACCTTATCATGGACTCGTGCGTGTTCAATATCAATGTGTTGACTACGGAGACGCCGTTTTTCGTATTCGAGCATTTTGGTTTTCAGTCGGGAAGGAACGTAAACAAGTTCGCGGGCTGCGAGCAGGAGCTACGGGCAGTGAACAACGTGCTGTATCTGCCTAAACATATCAACGCCTATTTTGCCTGTCGCGTGGTGAAGTCGATGGACCTCGGCACACACACCATGTTTATCGCCGATGTGCTTGACGCGGTGAAGGTTAATGACAAGGAATCGGTGACATACGATTATTATCAAAAGAACATCAAGCCTAAGAAGAAGGTGACAAAAGGATGCTGGGTTTGCAAGGTGTGCGGCTGGGTGTATGAAGGCGAGCAGTTGCCTGATGATATCGTGTGTCCGATTTGCAAACACGGAAAGGAAGATTTTGAATATGTGGAGGCGACGTGAGGAGAATCTGGTAGGGATAACGCATGCGTTATCCGTACGGGATACAATGATAAAATTGAATCAAAATTATTTAATATGAATATAAAATTAGCAGAAAATATTTATTACGTCGGGGTGAATGACCGTCGGACGGAGTTGTTTGAGAACCACATGGAGTTGCCTAATGGCGTTTCGTATAACTCGTATCTTATTGTGGATGAGCATATTGCGTTGATTGACCCGGTGGAGCCAGAGTTCATGGCGCAGTATATTTCCCAGATCAAGCGTATTATTGGAGACAGGAAGGTGGACTACCTCATCGTGAACCATGACGAGCCCGACCACAGCGGCTCGGTGGGTGCGGTGTTGAGGGAATGGCCGGAGGTGACGGTGGTTGGCAATGCCAAGACATTCGCACCTTTGGAGAACTTCTACGGACCCATTGCTAACAAGAAAATCGTGGCAGAAGGCGAGACCTTAAGTCTGGGCGGTCACACACTTCAGTTCTTCATGGCTCCGATGTGCCATTGGCCGGAGTCGATGGCTACATACGAGCAGACATCGAAAATAATCTTCTCGAACGACGCTTTCGGAGGCTTCGGCGCCTTGAACGGAGGCATCTTCGACGATGAGGTGAACCTCGAATATTACGAAGCTGACATGCGGCGTTACTATGCGAATATCGTGGGTAAGGTGGCGATGATGGCGTTGAAGACCATACAGAAAGTCAGCACGTTGGAAATCAAGATGATTGCGCCGTCGCACGGCTTGATATGGAGGAGCAACCTGCAGTGGGTGATTGACAGATACACTGCTTGGAGCAAGCACGAGGCGAAGGAAGGCGTGGTCATCGTTTACGGCTCGATGTACGGAAACACTGGCAGGATGGCCGACATTGTGGCACGTGGTGTGGCTGAGGCTGGTGTAAAAGAAATTAAGGTTTATGACGTATCAAAGACAGAGGAATCGTTCATTTTCAGTGACATCTGGCAGTACAAAGGTGTGATTTTGGGCGCCTGTTCGCATTACGGCAGCATTTTCCCGAACATGGTCGGACTGTTGCATGAGATAGGCGAATACAAGCCACAGAACAAGGTCTTCGGGTTGTTTGGCGGCGCATCGTGGAGCGGCGGAGGCCTCAAGACACTGAAAGAGAACGCCGAGAAGAACAACTGGAACATTGTGGGCGAGCCTGTAGAGGTGAAAGGAGCTCCGATAAGGGAAGAGGATGTTGAGAAGTTGTATAAGCTCGGGGTTGAGATAGGGAATATAGTTAAAAGTTAAAAGAGAAAAGTTAAAAGAGTTTAGAAGAAATTATAAAATTGAAAGATTATGATTGAATTACAGAATTTACCGTATGAGATGGGGGCTTTGGAGCCGCATATCTCAAAGACAACATTGGAGTTTCACTATGGCAAGCATCATGCCGGTTATGTGAATAATCTGAACAAGCTCATTGAGGGCACTCCGTTTGAAAACAAGACTCTTGAGGAGATTGTGAAGGGCTCGCAGGGTGGCATGTTCAACAACGCGGCTCAGGTGTGGAACCACACATTCTATTGGAACTGCATGACGCCGAACCCGAAAAAGAGCGCTCCGACAGGCAGGTTGATGGACGCCATCGTCAGAGATTTCGGCAGTTTCGAGGCGTTTAAAGAGAAATTCATCAATGCGTGTGTGACATTGTTCGGCTCGGGCTGGGCGTGGCTCGTCGCTGACAAGGACGGCAAGCTCGAGATAGTGCAGACAAGCAATGCTGCCACTCCGTTGACTACTGACAAGAAGGCGTTGTTGGTGTGCGACGTGTGGGAACACGCATATTATATTGACAGACAGAACGCGAGAGCAAGCTATGTTAACGAGTTCTGGTCAGTAATTAATTGGGAATCTGTTGAAAAAAGCTATTAGCCGTTAGTTAGCCAATAGCCGTTAGCCGTTAGCCATTAGAATTGGACTCCAAAACTAATGGCTAATGGCTATTAACTAATGGCTTTCGACTGTTTCCAGTTCCTTATAGTAAATCTGCGGGATTTCCTCGCGGTAGTCTTTGCTGTAGTAATCGGCAGGTTTTAGCAATTTTCCAAAGATAAAATCCTGGATGAGCACGAACTCGTTGCCCTCGCTGAGGAGTGCGTATTTGTGGTCAGGGTCTTTGAGTTTTTCCTCAAAGATGTCGATGTCTTCCTGGCTATAGTCGTAGATGTCGGAGTTTGCGATAAGCTTGAATGTGGTGACGCTGCGGCTGATGCCGTCTTTTGTCGTGAGAGTCAGTCTTTCCTGGAAAGGCGAGTTGATGATAGAGTCGCGGCGTGCTGGGTCGATATCGTTGAGGAAGGCTTCGAAGCGCACATCTTGGAACGAATTCATGAGTGTCAGCACTTTGTTTTCGCTGAAGTCGACAGGCTGTCCGTTGAGACGTGTCATGGAATACTGTGCTCTGTTGATTTCATTGATAATGAATCCGTTATCAGGGTCTTCGTTGATTTCAAGTTTTACTGAGGCGATATCGTTCATATTGCTGTTGAAGATGAGATGGTCGCGCCAGTCGAGGGGCAGAGCTGAGAAACGTGCGCTGATGGAGCCGTTGAACATCGGGAGGTGGGCTACATACACTTTGTCGCCGCCTTCTTTGAGGACATAGGTTCCTACATTGTCTTGTGTGACGCCGCCAACGTAGAACACTTTGCTGCGTGTCTCGTGATAGAACAGTCTTATCTTGTTGAAAAGATTGATTCTCGGTAATATCTGGTACACTTCAACCTTGGTGTTGGTGGTTGACATCTGTGTGACGACGTTGTCGGTTTTTTTTATTGACACTGGGCGTTTGATACGCATACGGGTGAGGGTGTAGAGCATCTCGTTGATAAGATTCTGGTTGGCGGGATATTCGTTGTTGACAGTCCAGCCGGTCGGTTTGCGTTGTAGAAGCACTTCGTTGCCGCTCTTGTCGGCGAAGAAGAGTTTGGTGATGGTGGCGGTGTCGTAGACCGTGAAGTCGGATGCCTCGCTGCGCAACGAGCTGAGGTAGCGGTTGTTATAGATAAGGACACCCGCGATGATGACCAGAACCGCGATTATTACGATGGAGATGATGTTTTGTTTCTTCATTTACTGTATTTTCTCTTTCTTATTATTGCCAAAGTTAATCCGAAAAGTATCATGAGGGCGCTTGGGAGCACCACGTTGATGAGTTGCCATTTGATAGGGCTGCTGTTGACTTTGTTCATGTCGAGCAGGCGGATCTTGAGTTCGCGTGAGCGCACGCTGAGAAGTCCTTCACCTTCAAGGAGATACGACATGGCGTTTTCGATAAACTGTTTGTTGCCATAGGTGTTGTTGGTGTATTGGTCGTAGCCGAGTGGCAGTGGTGAGCCGACACGTTTGTTGTTTTTTTTGGCGTAGTCGAGTTGTGCGAGCTGGTTACGGATGATGTCGCCGTCGGCTATGACAATCATAGAGTTAGGCACGCTCTCCGATTTGTAGCCTATCTCTGGAGCGTCGACGAGTGATACTGGGATGCGGTTGTCGTATAGAGAGGTGAATTTTCCGTTGAGGAGGAACGCCGTTGTCATGCCTTTTTGCGGGAACATGGAGGCGTTAGGTCGCTCGTTGAGGATGTCGAGCGAGATATACACTGGTACGCTGGAGGTCTTGGTATAATCTGATGTTTTCAACAGAGGTATCTTTTGTATCTCTGGTGTTGACGTGGTGGGTTCGATGGAGCTCACGAAGTCGGCTTTCACGGCTTCGAGGTTACGCACGATGGGGTGTTCGGAGGCGGCTCCGAGGAGCGGGAAGTAATACCAAGGCAGCAACATGCTTTGGAGGCTTGCGCCTTCACCGGTGACGAGTCCTATTTGGGCGCAAGGATACGCCAGCAGCAGGTTGCGGTTGATTTTCACACCATATTTGAACAGCTGGTCGTCGAGGTTGAGGTTTAGTGCGAGACCCATTGTCGACTCGGCGTTCTGGAGGCTGTCCATGTCGGCGCTGACGGCATCGAGGACCCACATCACCTTGCCGCCGTACATGATATACTGGTCGAGGAGGAACTTGTCTTTTTCGGAGAACGGCTGTGTCGGTTTCGCCATGATGATGGCGTCGAAAGCCGGCTTGATGACGATACTACTGTCATAGTCGAAGTCTCTGCGCATCAAGGAGTTGACTTGTTCGTTGAGTGTTGCTCGTTTGATGTTGTATTTTTTAGACAATGTGTTTGCTATGTCATAGACCTCGTTGTCGCTCAGCTCGCCGTGACCGTCGACGAAAGCGATGGTCTTGCGGTTGGTTGTTGAGATGTCTTTGATGGCGCTAATGAGCTTATATTCAAGGTCTTGCGCCGAGTTGTTGAGCACGGTCTCCTGGCTCTGTCCCGACTCGCCTGAGAGCAGGTCGATGCCCATCTCGTTGTCGCGGTAGCTCATGATGATGCCGGGCCATATCATGATTTGTGACATGCCGTTGTTGGTTTGGATGGTCTCGGTATAGTAGTTCAGGCCGCTTTTCCAGAGTATTTTGTAAGTCTCGTTACGCTCGGCTTGGTCGTTGCTTTCCGAAGGGTTGATAAATTCATAATCAACGAATTTGGAGTAGGCACGGAACTCGTCGAGCATCTCTTTTGTCTCTTTGCGGAGCTTTTTAAAGCCGGCAGGGAAGTCGCCTTCGAGGTAGACGCGGAAATAGACATAGTCGTCGAGGTCGCGAAGTATGTCTTTTGAGGTGTCGGACAAGGTGTAACGTTTCTCGGAGGTGAGGTCGAAGCGGGTGTAGACGTAGGAGCCTATGGTGTTTGACAGCACTACGACCAACAGGGTGAAAACCAAGGAGGTGAGTTCGTTTCGTCTGTTGTTTTTTCTGCTTGCCAGCGAGGATTTTGTCAGGCACAGGAACAAGGCTATGACGCTAAGAAAATATATCAGGTCGCGGGTGTCGACCACGCCTCGGCTCATGGAGCTGTAGTGAGCCGCCATACCCAGTTGTTGGATAAACAGGTCGATTTTCCCGAAGAGGGACAGCGAGTAGATGAATTCAAATCCGATGTACAGGAATCCGCATAGGAACACTGACAGTATGAACGCAAGTATCTGATTGTTAGTTACCGAGCTGCAGAACACGCCTATTGAGACGAATGCCGCGCTGAGGAAGAACAGTCCGATGTAGGAGCCCCAGATGCCGCCGTGGTCGATGTTGCCGGCGGGCATGGCGAGGTGTGACACTGTGAGGTAATAGATGAGTGTGGGTATGAGTGCCAGCAGCACGAGGGCGACGCCGGCGAGGTATTTCGCGCCCACTATCTGCCAGTCGGAGAGTGGCTTGGTAAGCAGCATCTCGATGGTGCCGGTGCGTCGTTCTTCGGCGAAGAAACGCATGGTGACGGCGGGCACGAGGAACAGAAACACCCACGGAGCGAGGATGAACAGTCCGTCGAGGTTGGCGTAGCCGTACGACATGATGTTGAAGTCGCTCTTGAACACCCACAGGAACAGCCCGGTGATGAGGAGGAACACCACCACAACCATGATGCCTATGAGTGAGCTCAGGAAGTTGTTTATCTCTTTCTTAAATAGCGCGTACATAGTCAGAAATTATGATTATTCACCTTCGTAAGTCACGGCGCTGTCGAGGCGGTAACCTTTGATACGCTGGCGTCCTTTGAGGTCGACGAGTTCCACGAGGACACATACGCCTGCCACCACGCCGCCGAGTTTTTCCACCAGCTTGATGATGCATTCGACGGAGCCGCCTGATGCCAGGAGGTCGTCGACGATGAGGACACGTGTGCCTGGTTTTATGCTGTTGGCAAGGATCTCCATCTCGGCGTCGCCATATTCAAGATGATATTTTTGCGATATGGTCTCGCCTGGCAGCTTGCCTTTCTTACGAACGAGCACCAAAGGCTTATGCATGTTGTAAGCCATCGGTGCCGCGAAGATGAAGCCACGCGACTCGGCACCGGCGATGATGTCGAAGTCGAGGTCTTTCTCCATGTCGCACATAGTGCTGATGGCGAGCCTCAAGCCTTCGGCGTCGCCTACCAGCGTGGTGATATCGCGAAACTGTATCCCTTTTATAGGGAAATCTGGCACAGTGCGAATATAATCTTTGATAGTTTTCATGCCTTTCTCAAAATTTTATGCAAAAATACTAATAAATTTGATGTGAGATAAGAATATTTTTTTTATAAATTTGCAAGTAGATATTTTTTTGGCAAAAAATGGTTAAAAAACGACTTGTTTTACTGCTGATATGCCTGTTTTCGGCGGCATTTCTGAATGCTCAGGAGGCTCGGAAACACGCTATCTCCGCTGATTTGTCGGCGCAGGGACTTGTCGGGTTTAACAACACCTACAGATGGTACGAAGGTGCTGATTTGAAAGGTGTTTTGCATATCGACAACAACGATTTTTACCTTAATTTGGAGGCACTTACGCCGAAAGTGTATTCGGTGGGTTTGAGTGTAAGGCCAGGTATCGAGCTGTGCCGCAATGGCTTAGGGTATCTCGATGTGTCGGTGAATTCGAGGTTTTTCGGTAAATATAAGATTTACGAATTCGTTTATTCGGCTAGTTTGGGCTTTAGGATGCGTCATTTCGACGTACAGCTGGGCTTGTTTACGAAGATCATCGACGATTTCAACAGCAGTTGGGATGTGGTGGAGAGCAGAATCAAGGAGCCGTTTAACGTTTTGTATAAGTTGAGAATCAGCATTATGGGGTTCGACAACCCGTGGGATATCTATCTGACAGGCGCCAATTTCAATGAGTTTGAATACGAGAGGATGTGGGAGCCGTTGTTCAGTCTTGGCGGGAGATGGAATTTCAAAGGACGGTGGAGTGCGGTGGCGGAAGGCACGCTGAAGCCGGCGGGGATGTTTCATGGGGATGTGAGATTTTATGAGGCGGTGCTGAGAATAGGTGCTATCTATAGATTATGAAGAAACATATAATATTGACAGCGGTTTTCTGCTTGGCATTGATGTCATGTACGAAGCGTGATTTGATGGGTGTTTTCATGTCATTCGACGAGACGCCCAACAATCGGTTTGCGGAGTCGATGGAGTATAACAGCTATCATGGCTACGATGTGATCACGGGGATGCCTAACACTTATCGTGTGTATGCGATGAGCGACGTGCATGTGGAAGGCTCTACGCATAATCTTGACAGGTATGTGGCTGATTATCTGGCAGATACGACGGCGGCATCGTTCTCGTTGTGCCTCGGTGATCTGATTTACGGAAAGAACGGTTTCGTCAAGTTTTGTGAGCATGTGAAGCCTGTGACCGATGCCGAACGCAAGATTTATTACACCGTGGGCAACCATGACCTGTATTTCGGACAGTGGAACGACTTCTATACGAGATTCGGCGCGTCGACGTATTGGTTTGAGGTTCAGACGGTTGGAGGTTATAAAGATCTGTTTATCGCCCTTGATTCGGGGAGCGGCACCTTGGGTTTGGACCAAAGAGATTGGCTTGAAAATCTGCTGAAAAGCAAACATAATCAGGGATATAGGAATATCATAGTGTTTACACACACACATTTCTTCAGGACGAACAACGTGAACGGGACAACCAGCAGCTTCGGCATGGAGGAGACCTACGATCTGGCGGATTTGTTTGACAGATATGACGTAAGGCTGGTGGTGCAGGGGCATTCGCATCATAGGGATTACAGGATGTTTAAAAGTGTGGGGTATCTGAGATTAGGCGCGTTGAAAGAAAGTTCGGATGATCCGTGTTATGTGAAATTAAAAATAGGAAACACTCTTGATTATCAATTCATTCAAATATATTAATTATGAAATCAAACGGTAACTATGACTGGAAATTCTCGACTGTAGGCGGTGTCACGAGGGTGTGCATCGAGTCGGGAAACGACATCCTGCACTTGGATGAGCTTGACAGAAAACTCTGGACGGCATTGAGCTGCCCATTGAAAGACCTTGAGATTGACGAAAAGACCATGACCATGCTCGACACTAACGGTGACGGCAAGATCCACATCGAGGAGGTCGTGGCGGCTTCGAAATGGCTCACCGCGGTCATCAACGACCCTGAATTGCTGCTGACACGCTCGAGCGTGCTGCCATTCACG
>JAEEGK010005610.1_pt1 | contig 30339 bp, 17 predicted proteins | sample 8958771 | NCBI WGS metagenome assembly JAEEGK01 (sample SAMN16246547, study PRJNA631951) | gut metagenome | biome: gut microbiome; feature: rumen; material: SC-attached | host: Bos | place: Iran: Karaj | collected 2018-10 | reverse complement strand
AATCTTTTCGGACATCAAGTCCAAACTTAGAGTACATAGCGGAATCAGTAGAGAACTAAGGAAAAAGATCATTGACGAGTACCTGTCAAGGCATTATTGATTAAGTCCAAGGGAGCCCCTCCACGCCGGCGTGGAGGGGCTCCCTTGGACTTTTTATCCCTCAAAATGTCTATTAGACTATTTTTTCTTACATTTCATCCCTCAAAATGTCTATTAGGCCAAAAATTTGTTTAACAAATTATGCACGTGTTTTACGGCAAAACGTGCTAGCTATTCCGTGTGCCAATAGGATAAAGCTCACTGCCATCCATCTGTTTATATATATTATATGGTCTAATTTTAATAAACAGATTTATGGCATTTTTCAAAGTAAAGGTATTACGTCAGAGAAAGGACGGAATGTATGTAGTTTACATACGAGTAACTCAAAACCGCAAGAGTAAATACATCAGAACCTCATGGGTTGTCGGCGATGTTCCCCCATTCCCTCGGAATGGGGAACAGAAAAACGGGTGAAACGGGAAAAATCGGGGGTGAAACGACGACGGAAATAACAATCGGAGGCTGCAGCCCATGTCTGCAACCTCCGATATGTTTTAGACTATGCTCTCAGCGCATCAATCCATGTCGCCATAATCGTCGCCTCCGCCCCCCCCCGAAGGGGGCGCCTGACCGCTGTTCGAGGTCGTTGCACCCTTGAGGCGTAGTTTCCTTGTTGGCAACCAACTCGTTTCAATGCTGAATCGAGGTTTAAGGATGAGCGGGCGGGGCGATGCAGGATGTGGTCTATGACAACTTACTTTACGGTAAACTTCTTGCCATTCTGTATGACTATGCCCTTGTAACCGTCAGCTACACGCTGACCGCTGAAGTTATAGATGGGTGACGAAGCATTTGTTGAGTCGGACAATACATTATTGATGGCGGTCACCTCGTTGGTAAACTGCAGTTCGGTAATCCACAGTTTTGAGCCTGGTGCTGATGCACCATTGCCATCAGTACTGGAACTCATACCGCTGGTACTCGAGGTGATGTCGAGATAGAAGGCTTTGATGCCCCAGCCTAAATTAGAAGGGTCGACGCCATTTTCGCTCTTAGACAGGTCGATGCAGCCGAAGGTCCAGTCTGCCGCGGCTTCGGTGATTTGCTTACGGAATTTCACGGTGCGAGTCACATTCGGCTTTATCACTAGGTCTTCGTTGAACTGGATGAACACCTGTGCCACGTCATCGCCTATGGGTTGGTATTTGTACCAGAAGGTAAGATAGCGTGCAGGTATGCTGCTGCAAGGCACTCCTTGCTCATATTCTCCGCCGCTCATCTTCGACAGGAAGCGGTCGGTGACCAGCAGTGACGTGGTGACAACTTCACCCGGCTTTCCTGCCACCGACATATCGATAGTCTTCGACTCAAGCAGAGCCGCCGTAGAGCCGGTGGTACGGCCTTCAGCTTTTGTCACGCAGCCAGGAGTCAGTATATTGAATGTATCCCAGTAGCCTGATGGAGATGTGTAGGTTCCACCGCCCATCTCTGTTGGCAGGCTGCGTTCTTCCCACTCGGCAAAGTTGCCGTTAGGTACCTGCGAAAGCGGGGCGGGGGTTGATGTACTGACAGCCTCGACTGTGCAAATGCCGCTTTCCAAGTTGAAGGTGAAGGTCACGTTGTAGTTGCCGCTTGTGGGCACAGTAAAGGTGAAGTTCTTCCCGTCCCGTCCGTCAACGCCCCAGTTCACATCCCAACTGTGGTTTTGCACTACCTTGAATTCATAAGTCATTCCTGCTTCCAAGGCTACATTACTTTTTACGAGTTGGAAGTTGTTATTGCCAATGGGGGACATATCATTGCTGTTGTCATTCGTGTCCCATCCCCATCCTTCCGGACCGGAACCGAATATCGCAGAGGATCCACAGACAGTATAAACATTTTCTGTCGATGCATAGTCAAACGCCAGGTCGGTGATGTAGAGTTGCGATCCTTCCTCTGTCACATTGCTGAGATCGTCGTCGTGCGTGTAATTGCTCATGCCAGTAAGGCTCGAGGTTATCTCAATATAGAGGCTGGTAGGAGTAAAGTTCAGCATTTGACCGTGATCGTCGGCTTTAGTAAGATCTATCTCCACCTTAGTCCATTCGCTGACGGTCTCCGTAAAGGATGCCGTTGTCCTCCATCTTGCAGTGTGGTTTTTGAAGTCGCCTTGCCAGAGGTTGATATAAACGCGGCCTTTGTCGCCGCTGACAGGCTTGTACTTGTACCAGAAGGAAAACTTCGTGGGCTGCCCCGTAAAGGAGATTCCATTTGTAGGCGATCCCTCGGTGAAAGCGGTCAGGAAGTCGCCCAACATGAGTATGGAAGTGTACATGGTTCGGTCGCCGTCTCCCATATTCACCGTGAACTTTTTGGTTGTGAGCAGGGCAGCCGTAGAACCTGCCGTGCGTCCCTCCACCTTTTCACAAGAGCCAGGGGCGAGTGAGTTCAAGCAGTCCCATCCGTCGGTTGGCCTGGCGTAAGTGCCGCCTCCAAATGCTGTCGGAATGCTGCGGTTCTCCCAACTCGTGAAATTCCCATTGGGAATGTCCTGTGCCTTAGCCTGCATGGAAAGCAGTACTATAAGCAAAGAAAAAAGTAAGGTTTTCATAAGATTGATAATTTTGGTGAAACATAATTGGTATTCTATCAGGTCAAGCTCTTGGCTGCGGTAGAATGCAAATTTCTGGTCGCTGGACAGGAGCGTAAGTCGCTCGGTGATGGAGTGGGTTATGATGACGTGGTCGCTGGGGTCGAGGTGGTCCTGCTCCTCGTTGAGTTGGAGGTCGGCATATGTGAAGGCCGTATCGCGGCGTAATGGCAGGAACTCGATGCCATAGTCCTGTTCAATGGAGGTGAGCATCTGTCTGGCCGTCTGCCAGTGCTTGGAAAGGAGGGTCTTGTTGTTAAAGTGTACAACCAACTCGCGGGCCGTTTCAAAGCTGGCATACGGCATTATAACGTTGGCAAAGTTACATCTTTTTTCGCAATCTTGTATCGTTTCGGGCGTTAAATATGCGAAATCACGATGGGAAAAGGTCAAATGTGGGCTTTTCTACGATAGTTGAACGTTTTCGTTAAGCCAGATGACCAAAGCCAAACTTGTTTGAGCTTTGGCATGGCGAGAAAAGATCGGATGAAATCCAACGCTTGCGTCGGCTGGAAGAATGAGGCGAAGGGCGGAGCGGATGGCGGGGCCTGCAGTCGGACTCGGCGGACGATGAGGATGGCGGTAGCCCTGCACCCTTAGCCACGATGACATCGCCCACGGTGAGGCCACTGGTCACGACGTAATTTTTGCCGTTAGAGGTGGGCAGAATGGTGATGATTTTCGATTCGGCGCGACCATCGACAATGTGCCAGGCATAGGTCTTGTCCTGTATCTCGTAGGTGGCCGACTGGGGGATGACGATGACTTGCTTCATCTCGTTGGGAATGACGATGCTGCCCGTGCTGCCGCTGAGCAACAGACCATCGGCATTGGGGAATACGGCACGTGCCGAAACGGAACCGGTGCTGCTGTCAACCACACCGCTGATGCTCTCTACACGGCCTTTTACGGCGCATGTGTCGCCACTGGCCAGCGTCAGGCTGACGGCAGGAAAAGCGGCTACGGTCTTTTCGAGCGAACCGTGCCGAGCGATACAGCTCATCACGTCGCGCTCGGTCAGCGAGAAATAGACGTACATCTCGTGCGCATCTGCCACCGTCGTCAAACCGCCCTGTGTCGAGGGACCTACGAAGTCGCCCGTGCGGAACGGCAGGCTTCCCACCACGCCATCCGAAGGACTGCGGAGTACGGTGTATGACAGGTTGGTGCGTGCCGACAGCAACTGTGCCTGAGCCTGTTGTGACTGGGCTTTCGCCATCGAGAGGTTGGCAGTTGCCGTACGCAGGTCGTAGTCAGACACGATGTTCTTGCCGTGCAACGTCTGCCGGCTGTCGTAGTTCAGCTGTGCTGTCTCCACGCCAGCCTTCGCCACCGCTACATTCGCCTCGGCAGCCTTTACCTCGGCCTGATACGTCGCCTGATCGATGACAAACAGTACCTGCCCTTTCTTCACGCGCTGTCCCTCCTTGACGCATATCTGGTGCAGATAACCTTCCACTCTCGGAATAATCTTTATGCTCTGACGTCCTTCAATCTGAGCAGGGTACGACTGTTCCAGCGTAATGTCCTGCTTCGAAACTGTTATCGTCTCAAAACCACTTGCAGGTGATTCCTCCTCAGTCCCCTGCTGTCGGCAACCCACCATCGCCATTGCTGTTGCCAATATAAAAAATTTTTTATTCATCTTCTCGTTATTTTTGGCTGCAAAATTAAATTATCTACACGCGAAGTAAAAGAAGAAAGAATGTGAAACGGGAAAAAACGTTATTGAAGTAAAGATAATCTGCTCCCAAAACGACTCGAAAATAGTGGAGATTTAAAGTCATACCAACGGATTACCTTGGGAAGACGAAGGAACAACAGTTACCTATGCAACCTATTTTTATCGACTCCCGAAAGCAGAAAAGACAGAATTAGAAGTAGTGTTTTTCATAAGAAATCAAACTGTTTATTATAAACCAAGATGCCGAAATGAATATTTTTGATTGTGATACCGCAAATTTTTGTGTTTTCTTTGATATATTTAAAAGAAAAGTCTTATATTTGCAGAAAATTTACAAATATATAACTTTAGGTTATGATTCTTGAATTTTGTGCAACCAATTACTTGTCAATTAAGGAAGAATTGAAGCTTTCCTTCATTGCAACTCCGCTCAAAGAGTCTTGCTCTGAGCCAAATGACCTTTTCCCTCTTGAAGATACAGGGATCTCACTCGTAAGAAGTGCTGTCGTTTATGGAGCGAATGCATCTGGAAAATCCAATGTGGTAAAGGCATTTGGATTTTACAAGAGGTTTATCACAGAGTCTTTCAAAAACAGTCAGGCAGGAGAGGCTATTGATGTGGAGAATTTCAGATTAAATGCCACAACTGTAAAAGAACCGACCATCATGGAGGCCACCTTTACTGATGGTGAGTTTATCTACAGATACGGATTTGAGGTGGACAGTCAATCCGTGCATGAAGAATGGCTGTATAAACGTGCCTGCAAAAAAAGAGCCAAGGAGGTGGAAGTGTTCTATCGAGAAGGGGAGGCAACGACCGTTCATCCAAAAAGTACGTTGATACAGGAACTTGTCAACAAAAAAATGGTGAGGAACAATGCGCTACTGCTTTCAACGGCAGCACAGTTTAACGAGCCAACGTCAGTCAACATCCTTCAATGGCTGAGTGATACGAAGGTTGTTTTCTGCTCAGAAGACGAACAGTTGTGGAGCAATGCTATCAAGCTTCTTGATAATGAGTCTCTGCGTAAACGAATCATCGATTTTGCAAAGTATGCTGACCTCGGTATAGAGAATATCACAAAGATAGACAACCGTATAGTCAGTGATCACAAGCAGTATGACGACGAAGGACGTGACGTGAATAATGTTTCCTTTGCATTCAACAGAAATGAGTCCGAAGGAACCATCAAATACTTTTCGCTGGCATATCCTATCATTGATGCCCTTGACAACGGAAAGCGAATCGTAATTGACGAGCTTGACTCCAAGCTTCATCCGCTTCTCGTCAAGAGAATAGTTGCACTTTTCAATGATGCCAAGACGAACCCGAAGGGTGCTCAGCTTCTGTTCACTGCCCACGACACCTTCTTACTCAGTGCTGGACTATTCAGAAGAGACCAGGTGTGGTTCACACAGAAAAACAATTTTGGCGCGACAGAACTTTTTTCTTTGGCAGAATATAAGGTTAGAAGCACCTCTCCATTTGAGAGAGACTATCTGTTGGGCAAATACGGGGCAACACCCATCATTGGTGACATGGAGAAAATCTTTAATCCTTCAATATAACTATGGTTAAACGACAAAAGAAAGACCACAGGACATCAGACCTCTCACGCCGTCAGGGAGTGAGAGAAATCAAGCAGTCGTTTCTCATTGTTTGCGAGGGAGAGAATACTGAACCAGATTACTTCAAGGCATTTCGCATGACTGCAGCGACGGTCAAGGCTGTTGGACAGGCGATGAACACAATGACGCTTGTCAGCAAGGCAATCAGTATTCGTGAAGCCGACCAAAAGAGAAAGAAGTTTTATGACCAATGCTGGGTGGTCTTTGACAAAGATGACTTCCCTGCCAAGGACTTCAATCAGGCAATACAATATGCCGAGAAGAATGGCTTTCGTGTGGCATACAGCAATCAGGCGTTTGAGTATTGGTTCCTGTTGCATTACAACCTATACACTGGTGCCATTCATCGAAGCCAGTACAAAGACATGCTCACCAAACTGACTGGTATGCCATATAGCAAGAGTGAGGGCTATGGAGCAGTCATGTACAATCTTCTATGGTCCCGGCAGCAACAAGCCATCAACAATGCAGAGACAGTGCTTGCTGAAATCTCGCATGGCAACCCTGCAGAGGAGGAATCTTCTACAACTGTTCAGAGACTTGTCATAGAGCTCAACAAATACTTGTAGAAGAAGATTCATTTCAAAGTTATTATTCTAAAATCAAGAAGAAAACTCGATAAAATGCAAAATAATTGCAAATTGACGAGTTTTCTTGCTGTAATTCAAAAGATAACCCCAAAGCCATTGATGAAGTATTTTTGTTATATGTGTATTTGCACATAATATCATGTATAATATAATTTTCAAAATGAGATATAACAAAAGGATGGTCATAGATAGTAAAGTAGATAGTTGAATGAGAAGGGGAGGGTACATAGATTTATTCTTTTCAGTAAAAAGAAAAATGCGAATTTTGGGAAAGATCAAGTTATTTCATTCTGAAAAGTTTAGGTTTACGTTTACTCATGTATATATACATGCATCTCTAAACTTAAAGATTAAACCTACATTCTCATGATTTGGGTTTACTATACCTTATTATATATAAGAACATCTAAACTTAAACCAAAACCAACAAAGATGGAATGCAACTATTTATCTTTTTATTGAAAGTATGAAATAGATATGCAGCTTTAGTTTTTTTGTTAAAATCAAACTCATTCTGCACGAAAAATGAGTCGGAATTCAAGATTATTTTGTATTTTTGCAACCAGAATGTGGTGTTTGTTCATGAAGTTCAATCTTCTGGACTTACGAAGCATTTACAGTTAACGATTGTAAGACAGAAGTCAAGCAATCTAGTGTAAAACAAAATAAAGATAAAATCAAGAAATGAGAATGAATCTGCCATTGAGCCATTTTTTTTCTGAAAAATGAGGCAAAATGAGCAGAATTAGTCTAAAAAGAGGTGCCAGTACTTTACACTAACTTTGTAAGTAACTGATACTCAGTATCGTCTATCCGCCGAGCAGGCAGCTGTCGAAGATTAATTTGCACCATCTACATAACCTTAATATTTAACGCCGAGGGGAGTCTGCTTTGTTGCAGACTCCCCTTTTGGCGTATTGGTTTAGATATAATTAAGGCTCAATTTTGCACCGAAAAAATGCAGAAATTGGCAAAAAATGCACTAAAAAAATGCAATTTTCAATAAAAACTGCACTTTTTTGGTGCAAAATCATTAGGATTTTATGGCTTGACGAAGTTGTTCTTTCCAATAGTCAACACCATCTGACGACAATTCCTTGATAATGGTATATACTTCCTTTGTCAGGTCAAGCATCTCCTGAACAACTGTTTTTTGTGTCAAAGGTTGAGCTGAATAATCGCGCCAGCGTTTCATGGATTCTGAAACAGGAACGTTGTTGTAACACCATTCACCACACCATTGTTCAAGACTATTGTAATCAAGTCCTTTTAAGAAAGTCGTAAGCTTGTGATGTAATTTTTGTTTGGTTTCTGCGTCAACATAGTAAGTTTCGCCTCTCTGCTCATATGTGTCGGCCTTTTCGAGAATTTCTTGAACCATGTCGTATGCTTCGCGGATGGCTGGAAGTCGGTCATCCGCATAGGTCGTTGCACAGATCTTTTGCCAGAGCTCTTCGCCTTGGCCGTTTTTCTGACTGAGGTAAATATAGAGGTTGCGGTTCAAGGCTACGCGCTCGTTGGAATTGGACTGTATTAAGTCATCGAGCATCCGCATTGCTTGTTTGATGTCGGAACACTCTTTGCCATCAAACAAGACATGCTTCGTGCTGGATTCATTTAATTCTTTCAAGGTCAACCAATCATCTGCATCCGCTTGATAACGGAGCAGCATATCTCTGTTCTCTGGGGAGAGAGGAGATTCTATCGGTGTGGCCAATTCTTCGTCACTAGGCTTATCCTTTATTTTCAATGTAAGATTGGTGAATGGGACGAGGAAGTGTGGCGTGTGCTTCTTGTTGAACCATACAGTGAGGGATTGGTCAAAGTCTTCGGGCGCCATTTCCTGCATCTCATCCCAAGCAGAATCTGGGTCAATTTGTTGCAATTCATAACGTTGGTAGAAAAGACCCATGTCGCGTCTCAGTGCTTCGCTTACCCAAAGAGCCGCATCTTGCTGCGCCTTCGTATTTGCGGTATCTTGAATCTGTGCAATGCATTCTAATCGTTCGATGATGGTCGGATGGCTGTCCCAATTGTCGACGATTTTGATGCGTGATGGGTATTTTGCTGCATCTGTAACGCGAGCCTGAAGCATCTGGTTGTAGGTGATGGGATGCTCTTCGTCACTATTATACAACTTCACCATGGTGTTGTACCCCATATCGTAGTTGTACAAGTATCGTTTGTCACTTAACAAATTATCAACAATATCCTGATAGGTGGAATGGCGTTCGTAAAGAGCTTCCAATTTACATAAACTGGAGTAAAAGACGGAGGTTCCAACCAAGCGACAGGCCACGGAATCGGCTTCGAACTCCATATAGCGTGAGAGACTGTAATGCTTATTTCCGATGCTGTTGTAGAATTTGATAGTCAATTTGTTGAGTTTCGACATCGTGCCGCTGGCAGCATGGAAGATTCGTTGCCACCAAATTTGCTTCTCGGCTTTGCTGCGTTCGGCTTTTTCAATTTCTTGTTCAGCATATTCAACCATAGTTCCAATGATTGACATCAAACGTGACGTGATGACTCCGATTTTCATCGACTTCTGAGAGAAGTGCCCGAATTCGTGTGCCAGAATAGCTTTCAATTCGTCTTGACTGAATCCGTGCAGCAGGCCTGTGCCAATCATGAGGTTCTTGGGCGTAGGGAATAAGATTGACCAGAGACTGACGGAATTGTAAAAGACACAAGCATTCAACTCGGCAGACAAATATACGTGCTTAGGCATAGCGTTGCCAGTGCTTTTGGCCAATTCGCGTATGACGGCAAAGAGTTCTGGACAATCGGCAGTTTGTATTTCCTTGTAGTTATCATGGCTTGGTTTGTGAATGACAAACAGGGGTTTAATCAAATACCATGACAACTGAAGACAGAACCACCACATGGCAGCCCAGATTATTATCATAATGAAATATGCCTTCGGACTGTGGATACGTGTGGAATGGCCTAAGACATCAATGAGCAGGATTGTAATCCAGGTCATTCCTGCCAGTAACCCGATGCCCAATAGAATAAGGAAAAAATAGTAGAATAGGAATAGAATAATGCGTTTCAATGCGGTCGAGGCTTCCTTTCGGATGCCTCCTTCAATGTCTTGGATATTCATGTTTGGTATTTTGTATGTTAGTTAATATTTGTCTGTTTTCTTTTCGAGGCGCAAAGATACTTATTTTTATTCAGTTGACCAAGAAATGATTTCAATTGAATGCATATTTCCTTTTTATTCTGTCCGATAAACATTAATTTAGAAAGATTTCTGTTTTTTCCAAAATATTCTGTATCTTTGCACCGCATTTAGACACTTTATCTTATCACTATAATGAGAAACATAATCATGAAAAGACTTATCATTCTTGGGTTGCTCCTCTTGGCTTGGTCCAATGTGTGGGCGGAGAGTCTGAAAGAGGGGTTTGAGACAGGTATGCCCACGTCGGCACCCAGCACCGAGACTGAGGTGATACTGGCTTCCGGCGCTTGGCGCATCAAGGGGGTCTATGTGAAGTCCGACAATGGCAGCAAACGTGCCACGATGTCGGGCAACGGCTATGTCATCACGCCGGTGCTGAACCAACCCGGCAAGGTGACTTTCAACCACCGCGCATCGGGCAACGGCAAGAAACTTCGGGTGGAGAAATCGACCGATAAAGGCTTGACTTGGACCGAGTTAGGCACCGCCACTGTGTCATCTTCATCGACTTATGGCAGCAGTTCGTTCAATGCCAAGTCGGAGGAGGCGGACACCGAGGTGCTGATACGCTTCACCTGTCAGAGTGCCACTATCTATCTGGACAACATCGAGATAACCTTGAACGACGGACAGGGTAACGTCCCTCCGCAGGAGGGCGAACCCGACTCGACCTACGTCACCGAGGGCGTGCCTGTGCCGACACGACCTTTCCCAACGCCCCTTCACGAGTATTTCATTGCGCCCAACGGCAGTGATACAGAGGGCGACGGCACCATCGAAAAACCTTGGCTCAACTTGCAATACGCTGTCAATCACGCCGTTGCTGGCGACCATATCGTTTGCCGAGGTGGCCGATATTACCCCACCTACAAGCAGGATGGGCAGAAATATACCGTTCGCATCACCTCGTCGGGCACGGCCGACGCACCTATCGTCATCCGCAGTTACGAGGACGAGGTGCCTGTCTTCGACTTCAAGCAGCAGTTGCTCGACAACAGCATCGGCGACCGCGGTATCCTCCTGACGGGCAATTATTGGTGGTTCTTTGGTCTCCACATCACCCATGCTGCCGACAATGGCATCAAGTTGGAGGGCTCGCACAATCGCATTGAACGTTGTCAGTTCTCCTACAACCTCGACACGGGCCTGCAACTCGGCTTCGGCCACAACTTCAGCGACACTGGTTTCGGCTCCAAGAACGACGGCTCGTATTGTGCCTACAACGACATCATCGACTGCGACTCCTACTATAACTGCGACTTCGACAGCAACTACGGTTCGGACGCCGACGGCTTTGCCTGCAAGATGCACAACGGCAAGGGCAACCGCTTCATCCGTTGTCGCGCCTGGCACAACTCCGACGATGCCTGGGACCTCTTCGAGACCGATTTCAGCGTCGTCCTCATCGAGTGTTGGGCGTGGGAGTCGGGCAAGGCGGCCGACCACCAGTGGGTCAAGGACTACATCACCAAGGGCGGGTCGATGTCCTTCTCGGGCAACGGCAACGGCATCAAGTTGGGCGGCAACGGCACCGGCGGTTCGTCCAAGGGCATCCACTATGCCTTCAACTGCATCTCGTTCGGCAACAACAACAGCAGTTCGGTCAAGGGCTTCGACTGCAACAACCACAAGGAGGGTCACGTCCTGGTGGGCTGTCTGGGCTTCGACAATAGTTACGACTACATGTTCGAGAGTGGCGGTTCGTCGGCCAATACCTTCTTCTACAACAACATCTGCCTGGGCAAGCAAGAGATATGCGTCGGCACGGACGACTACAACGCCCTCTCGGCACCCATGTCCAAGAACGGTTGGTCGCAACACCTCGTCACAGGCGTCAGTCGCGACGACTTCCTCTCGCTCGACGAGGAGGATGCTCTCTTGCCCCGTGCCGTGGACGGTTCCTTACCCCGCCGCTTTGGCCGACTGCGTGCCGACAGTCCTTTGGTCGATGCCGGCAGTGCCGACTTCGAGGCGTCGTGCGATGTCTATCAGTCGCTCCTTGCCGACTATCCTTTCCTGCGTCGCACCGTGACCGGCACCGCCCGTGACCTGGGTCCCTACGAGCGACCAGCCGATTCGTCGGACATCCTCACCGTCACCCCCGACAATACCCCCTCATCGTCACCTCGCAAGACCATCCAACGCGGTCGACTCCTTCTGGAGTGCAACGGGGTGCGGTACAATGCGTTGGGCCAGATGGTGCGATAAGACAGATTGCAATTTTTTTTCCCAACTTGGGGGACATTTACAATCCCTTATCAAACACATTAATCAAAATAAGGGCTGATTCCTTTCGGAGTCAGCCCTCTTTGTTAGTGCGTTATCATTTATTCAATGACTAGTTTCTTACCTTTGTGAATATATACGCCCTTTTGAGTGGGCTTGCCGTTGAGGCGGTGACCGTTGAGGTCGTACCAGTCGTTGACATCGGCAGGACTATAGAGGGTAGCAATGCCAGTTGCATCAACGTATTCCACTCGAATCTGCACATCGGCGGCAGGCATGAAGAGCAAGAACTTGTTATCACCCATTGGCATAACGGAGAATGCCATATTGGACGTGAAAGCTATTACTTCATTGACCTCTTTGTCTCCTGTGTAGGTCAAAGTGACATCCGTGTAAGCTTTTGCAGGAGCAGGTGAGATGGTCCACTTGTCGGCATCCGCTGTGCCTTCTTTCAATGCGATATTGTAATAGACGGCGTATTCCACTTCGATTTGCACTTCGGCGGCAGGCATGACGAACGTCCACACATTTTGTCCTTTGAAATCGACCTCGATTTCGCCATTGGCTGTAACGGCCTTTATGCCCATGACCTCTTTGTCGCCTGTGTAAGTCAAGGTGACGTCAGTCCTTTCTGCTGCAGATGCAGGCGAGATGGTCCAATGGTCGGAATCCTCCGTGCCTGCAGCTATCGTCACATGATAGACTGGCTCTGTGCCATCCATGATGTTCTTGAACTTATTCCAGCCTTCGGCTGCCGCGTAGAGTGCCTTGGTGCCCTCTGGTACATGGAGAGTGGCATTGTCGATGTTGTTGCCACTTTCAAACTGGCCTTCGACAAACAGAAGGGGAGCAGAAAGAGGTGTCGGCCACGACACACGGACATGCTTCAGGTTCATGAAGTAGTTGCCCTCGAGGGTGGTCACGGATGCCGGGATAGTGATGTCGGCATTATATAGGAATAGACCCTTGATGGTCACCAGACCGTCGGGCAGAACTAACGGCGACTTGAAGGTCAACGCCGAAAGTGCTCCATCCTCTATCGTTTTTAGATGAGAGCCTTCCTCGAATACCATACTGCCAATGGTGACATCCTGTGCGAAATTTATTCCAAGGGTCTCGACGTTGGCAGGTATCATCACGCTGTTGTAGTCCTTGTTGATGACTCTTGCTCCCTGTGGATTGTCAATCTTAATGACGGACAAAGTCTTGTCGCCCAACTTGATCTCGTTCTTGAAGACCACATCAGTCATCTCATCCTTGATGACGCGGGCTTGGGCGATGCTTTTGGCTCCGTTGACTTGATAAGCGATGCCATCGATGGTGATGCCGTCGCGGTCTAACAGACTGACAAAACTGTCGTCGTCGCCTGGCTCCAGGATGAAGCCGAACTCCTTCCAGACATTAGCTCGGGAGTAGGCTGCCTTTGTGCCGGCAGGTACATAGAGCACGGTAGAAGAAATGGGACATGCGGCCCAGTCAAGCTCAAAGAATGGTGTAAAATCATTGCCATCGGTTTGCATGCGGAAACAAGGCTGAATGACTTGTGGTACAGTGCTGTTGACATGTACGCACTTCAGACTGATGCTCTCGAAACATGCCGATCCCCAGTCGGTAAGCGTTGAGGGGATGGTGAGACTGCCAATGTGGGCGTTGCCGAAAGCAGAGCTGCGAACCGATGTCAGACCCTCGGGCAGGATAATTTCCTGAATGTTGTCGCAATAGAAGGCAAATTCGTCGATGGTCTTCAGCTGTGATCCTTCTTCAAATGTTACCAGGTCGATAGTGCAGTAGTCGAAGGCTCCCCAACCGATGTGGGTTACGGTCTTGGCTATCGTCAGTTTGCCGAGGTACTTGCATTCTTGGAAGGCTCTCTGGCCGATGCTGGTTACAGTATAGGTCTTGTCGCCCACGGTGATGGTCTCAGGAATCACAACGTCGCCCGAATAGCTGGCAAATTTGTCGTTTCGATAGGTGAGCGAAGCTGTGCCGGCATTCTCGTTCAATTCGTAGCACAGACCTTCGGCTTCAATGGCTCCCTCTCTTACGGGGTCGTAGATGTGCTTGTTGGCGAAGGTCTTCACACCGTCCTTCACCGTCAGATCCACCTCACCCTGGCAGAGGTCCCGGAAGAAGCTCTTCTTCCAGTCCAAATCGCCAGCGGCATCATGTGCTACGGGATAGAGGATATAGTCGCCATCGGCAAGGTCGGCATCCAGTTCCCAGATCAGATCGAATTTCTCTTCGCCGTTTTCCCGGTCATAGGTGCAGTGATATTGGACTTCATGGGTGGAGGTATCCTCCACGGCTAGAGCTACCTGTAACTTTGTGTCCCAAGGCATGTGGCAGGACAGGTAGTAACTGCCGTAGAGCTTATTGCCACCCAGCCACTTGAAGTCCTGATTGGAACTCAGAGTGAATCCGGAGTTGCCGCCTTCATCTTTCTTGAGGTTATAGTCAATCGACATGCTGACGGGGAAGAGAAAGTTTTCCAGTGTGGCCCAGCCGTCGTACTTTCCTGCCCAGCCGTAGTTGAAGTGGAATTCTTCGTTGTCCCTGTAACCGTCCACGATGAGCGAGTGACCTGCGGAACCGTTGCTGCCACTCAAAAGCACAGGACGACCCGCATCCAGTTCGGCGCGGATTGTGCTCTTGAAGTCCTCGTCCGTGCAGTAGCCGCGGTCGAGGTGGAGCATGCCTTTGTCGTAACCGAAATTCAAGGCCAGTTCCTGTGTCGGAGGACTGTACGAATCGTTCAGACCGAGGGATGCACCGAGGAAGGCCACGTCGCGTATCAGTAAGGCGGTAGCCATCAGCGACTCCTCGCTGCTGTTCTCGTCGTATTTCAGCAGCATCTTGTCGTATTCGTAATAGTCCTGTGTAAGGTCCCTATGTAAGGTGGTGCCATCGTCAAGGTAACAGATGCCCATACCCATGCCGTGCTCCGGCCAACGGTGGTAATAACATAACTGTGCCATGGCTGCGGCACCGCAGCTGGCCAAACAGTGCTGTCCCTCTTTCTCGGGAATCATACAGTTGAAAGGTGCCGCCTGATCCCACTGCGTCTGTATCAGTGGACCGACGGTCTTTGCCATGAGCAACTGACTGCTCACAAGGCAACCCAACAAAGGCAAGAGCCTTTTCATCGTTCGTGTTGTAAATTTATTCATTCTAGTCATAGTTGTTATTATGGTTATTATAATCTCTTATTCCTGTAAGCCAAAACAAGTGCAAAGATAGTAATAATTGAGCAATATCAGGTTGGCATGGACCAAAAAAGATTGATAAGGGGGTGTAAATCCCTTGTGAAAGGTTATTTCTTTGAGCAAAAAGGTAGTGCAGGGTTGGTAATCGGTGCATTTCGCGAAATGCAGTTACGGCTTTTGCGTCCTTTGCGCCCTACCGCTCACCCCCTTATGACCCCATATTCAGGGGGGCATGAGCACCCCCTCAGCACCTGTTCAGGTACCCCACAGGTGCCCTGATTTTAGGGAGCTGTGGGGGACCTGAGGTCATCTTAGGCTCTCCTCATGCCTTGCTGAATAGTACGACAGCGGTAGGTCGACGGAGGGGGAAGAGTAGTTCAACTCTTCGACAAAAAAAGAAAAGGGGTCGGATTCGACCCCTTTTGGCTGTACGCGTTTTAGCGACTTCGGCAGTAAAACGGTTATTCTTGGTTTCTGGACCTCATGGTGCACTCGGTGGTGACGTTCATTTTTTCTCTTCCTCCAGCACCTTCTTGATCTTGGCGATGAAGGTGATGTCGGGGAAGATGTCGGGGAAGTTGGGAGAGAGTTCAAGCACCTTCTGCCAGGTGTCGATGGCCTCTTGGCGTTTGCCCTGCTCCAGAAGGAGTTCGCCGTGGTTGCAATAGGCATAGAGATAGACGGTGCCAGCGGTGGCCTTCAAGAGGTCGAAGGCATAATCGACCTCCTTGAGGCATTGTTGGTCCAGGGCGGCGCATTCGTCGTAGCGCTTCTGGCAGAGGTACACCAGCATGATGTTGACGCGGGCGCGTGCCAAGTGGAGGATGTAGGTGTTGTAACTGCGTTGGCAGAGTTCCTCCTCAATCTTCAGGGCCTGGTTCATCCAGGAGAGCGCTTCGTCGTATTTCTGCTGGGTGAAGCACATGTAGCCGATGTCGTTCATCTGCGAGGCATAGAGATGTTGGGCGTTGTCGCTGCCGTCGCTGCGTTGCTTGTCGTAGAGGGCAAGCGACTGTTTCATGATGTCCTCGGCCTTGGTATATTCCTTTTGGAAGAAATAGATGTTGGCCAACCCATTGAGGCTGGTGGCATAGAAGATGGTAACGGCTTGCGGGTTCTTCTCGTAGAGTTTCTTCCACAGGACAAGGGACTGCTCTATCCATTCGGCGGCTTTGGCGTAGTCGCCTTTGATTCGGGAAACATGACCCATGCGCTCCAACGAATAGGCATGGCAGAGGATGGAGTTCAAGTCCTTTTCGTCCAGACGGGCGGTGGTCCGGGCAAGCAGTTCCTCGCTGATAGTCAACGCTTCATCCGCCACGCCTTGGTCGATGAGGAGGGCGCAGAGGTTGGCGCGTGCTGTATAGGTGAAGCGGTCGATGTCGGGGTGGTCGTAGCCTTGGGCATAGAGGCTGTCGGTCACTGCGATGGCGCGATGGTAGGCGGCCTTGGCTTCGTCAATCTGACCCGCCGTTTCCAACATCAGGGCGCGGTTGGTGATGGCGCCACCGTAAGTGATGTAGTCCTTGACGGTGGGGGCGGAGGTGATTTGCGCGATGAGGTCGATGGCCTGCTGGTTGTGTTCCAGACCCTCGTTGATCTGTCCCAATTGGAAGAGGGCGTCCCCTAACGATTTCTCGCCCTGACCCCGTTGGCTGAGGGTGAGGTCGGGAATGGCCAGATAGTGGTTGAGGTGTTCGATGGCCTTGTCGAACTTACGTTCCCAGATGAAGAAGTTGGCGCTGTTGAGCACCACGTCGGGGCGGTGGCTCAGTTGGCGTGCCACGTTGTCGTAGAGGTCGGCAATGCGTTCCAGGTTCTCCTCGCCGCCGGCCATGCCGAGCAGGTCTATCTGGTTGAGAATCATGGCGTAGAGCTTGGACTCCTGCTCCTCGATTTCCCGTTTCTTCTTCTCCAGAGCGGAGAGGGCATCATCGACGGAACTCTTCTGTTTGGCCAGTTCCTCCATTTGGGTCAACAGCCCCATCTTGTCGTAGGCCTCGATGGCCTCCTGAATCTTGCCTTCCTGCACTAGGGAGACAATCTCTTTCTCCTTGTCCGACAGTTCGCCCAGGTCGATGCGGGCAAAGCGGTCGATGTAGGTGTCGAGGTCGTCCAACTGGTCCTCGTATTTGTTCTGTAACTCCTTGATTTTCTGTTCGTATTCGGCTTGTTGGAGTTTGCCTTTCTGGAGCAGTTCCTTCAACTGGGCTTCGGCCTTGGCCTCCTGTCGGGCATAGCTCTCGCTGGCAATGGCATTGTACTTGTCCTTGAGCGCCTTGAAGAACTCACTCTTGCACAACACAATCGTGAAGGGACTGTCATCGCTGGCGATGCGCCATGCCTCGATAGCCTCTTTGTTGAACACTTCGAACCCTAACTTGTTGATTTCCTTTACTTCAACGCGGTCGCCACGCTTCAGGGTGCGGAAGTTGAGTTCAAACTTGCCCTGTTGGTCGGTTTGGGTGCGACTGGCATTGCGCACCGAGATTTCCACTTCGGACAACGGACTCTTCCGAGCCGTGCCGTTGTATTCCTTGACAAAACCGTGCTGTACGGATTGCGCCGACACGATTCCTGCCAGAGAGGTGAGTAGGAAGGTAATGAAGAGCTTTTTCATAGCAAACAGATATTATTTTAGTGGTTATGTATATTCGTGATATTTAGTGAATTTCGTGGTTAATCAATCTCTCCCCTCGGGGAGCCGGAGGGGGGCTTTATCTCTCCAGGGCGGAGAGCACGAGGGAGAGGCTGAGCAAGAGGGTGAGTACCAACATGTTGATGCTGGTGGAGGCCAGACAGGAGTTGAGCGCCCGTCCCGCATGGATCTTGCGCATCCGACGGTTGGTGCGGGTGTTCATGAAAAAATAGACGACTCCGGCGATGTCCAAACCCCATGAGGCAAAACGGGATTCGACGTTCAGCCAGTTGTCCAAGTGGAAGCAAAGGAGACAGACAGCAACGCCGATACATAGGTGAAGGTCCAAGGCAAAGGTCTCGCCAAAGCGGACGACGATGGTCTTCTTGCCCGACAGGCGGTCTTGGTCGCGGTCGCGGTAGTTGTTGACAATCAGCAAGGTATCGATGGTCAATCCGCAGATGAGGCTCAACAGGACGACTGCTCCATCCAAAGTGAAAGTGAGGAGGTAATAGGTGCCGCAGGTGGGCACGAAACCAAAGAAGACGAGAACGAGGACGTCGCCCCAACCCAGGTAGGAGAGACGGGTGGTATAGAGGAAAGCGAACAGGACGCAAAGGGCGCCGATGACGACAAACTCGAGGCCACGGAAGGGCAGTTGTTGCCACACCATGCCGACGGTGAGCAGGCCCACCAAGCAAGCTAACACGGTGACAATCAGGATGCCACGTTGCATCTGTTGGGGAATGATCCACCCTTGTGCACAGGCTCTTTCGGGTCCCAGACGGTCCTCGCGGTCGGTGCCTTTCTTGAAGTCGTACAGGTCGTTGATGAAGTTGGCATCCACCTGCATCAGGAAAGCAAACAACAGACATCCTGCCCAAAGGAACCAGGAGATGCCAAAACCTTGTTGACTGACGGCCAACGCACCACCTGCCAGTACCGGCAGGGCTGCCCCGGTCAATGTCTTGGGGCGAGCGGCTAAAATCCAGTGAGAAAGAGACATAGACCCCTACCTAAATTGCCCCTCGGCTAAAGCCTCGTCTTCTCGCGGAGGGTTATCAACCCTCCTAATTGCTGCGAGGACCCCGAGGGGAGGAATATATTAATTAGTTAAAGTTGACAAAATGGAAATCAAACACGAAGTATTAACATCGAAGATATTAACACCGCAGGTATTAACATGAGCGAAGCGAATATTAACACGCCAGTATTACCGTTTACCGGCCCTTCGTGCCAGTAAACATCCGGCAGAGCCCGAAGGTGAAGCTCTTGGCTTCAACCTGTTGGAAACCAGCTTCCTGCAACATGGCACAGAAGGCAGCCGGCTTGGGGAAGTGGAGCACCGAGTTGGGGAGGTACTTATAGGCCCCACGGTTGCCGGAAATGAGTCCGCCGAAGAAGGGGAGGACGTACAGAAAATAGAGTTTGTACAGCGCCAGAAGGAGGGGGTTGGAGGGTACGGAGAGTTCCAACACACACGCCATGCCGCCCGGACGGATGACGCGGTGCATCTCGTTGAGTCCCTTTTGGAGGTGTTCGAAGTTACGGACCCCAAAAGCCACGCTGACAGCATCGACGCTGTTGTCGTCCATGTGCAGCTGCTCACTATCGTCCAAGCGGAGTTCGATGTTGAGCCCCAAGGCTTTCACCTTCTGTCGGCCCACTTCGAGCATACCCTCCGAGATGTCGGCACCAATGACCGTCGGTACTCCTGCTTGGGCAATGGCGATGGCGAAGTCGCCGGTGCCGCAAGCAATGTCCAATACCGTCTGGGGGTGGTTGCTCACGATGCGGCGCACGGCCTTCCGTCGCCAACTCTTATCTACGTTGAGCGAGAGGATGTGGTTCAGTTTGTCGTATGTCGGCGCAATGTCGTTGAAGAGATTGACGATGAAATTCTTTTGAGCCATAAAAGGATTTACTATTTTGATATTTACTATTTGGTCATTTATATTTACTATTTTAGCATTTACTATTTGGTCATTTATTGGACCATTTAGAGAATGAGAGGGAAATGGATATCTATTGATTTTTCAATTTTCAATTCTCAACTCTCCATTTTCAATTGGGAAATCCTTTTCCCCTGTGCAAAGTTACTCATTTTCGGTGGGATAGGCAAGGAGAGGGAGTTATTTTTCGACCGAAAGGGGGTGAGGCGGGGTGTCTGTCTATCTTTTAAAAGGTTTATGTAACAATTGGAGAGAGTCAAGTTGCATAGACATATTATTTTGTTATAAAAAGAGGGAGTCCATTTGGCAGAAAAACAATAACTTTGCACAGTCAAAATCATGCGATGAAAAAACAATCCATGAGAAGCCAATAATTCATGAAACAAACACCCGAAAAAGTATGAAGAAAAACCTCTTTCCCTTGTTGCTCCTCGGAGCTGCCATGACCTGTCCCACCTGGATGTCGGGACAAGAGTTGTTGCCTTATCAGAACCCCGAACTGACTCCGTTGCAGAGAGCACAGGACCTCTGTCAGCGTCTTACGTTGGAGGAAAAGTCGCTCCTCATGCTCGATGATTCGCCTGCCATCCCCCGTTTGGGTATCAATAACTTCAACTGGTGGAGCGAGGCGTTGCATGGTGTTGCTAATCAGGGCAATGTGACGGTCTATCCCGAACCTATCGGCATGGCCGCTTCGTTCAACGACGAACTGGTTTATCAGGTCTTCACCGAGACCAGCGACGAGGCCCGTGCCGCCTACAACGAATGGATCCGGACGGGGCACAAGGACCAACGCTTTCACTCGCTGTCGTTCTGGACGCCGAATGTCAACATCTTCCGTGACCCACGTTGGGGTCGTGGACAGGAGACCTATGGTGAGGACCCTTATCTCACTTCCCGTATGGGTGTGCAGGTCGTCAAGGGTCTGCAAGGTCCTGCCGATACCAAATACCGCAAACTCTATGCCTGCGCCAAGCACTATGCTATTCATAGCGGTCCGGAGTGGGGTCGTCACGTCGATAATATAAATAATGTATCGCCCCGCGATCTTTGGGAGACCTATATGCCTGCCTTCAAGGCCTGTGTGCAGAAGGGCGATGTGCGTGAGGTGATGTGTGCCTACCAGCGTTGGGACGATGAACCCTGTTGTGCCAACACCCGATTGTTGCAACGTATCCTTCGCGAACAATGGGGATTCAAGTATATGGTGGTGTCCGACTGCGGTGCCGTAACCGACTTCTGGACCACCCACAAGACCTCTTCCACGCCTGCTCATGCCGCTGCCAAGGGTGTCTTGGCCGGTACCGATGTGGAGTGTGGCTACGACTATGGTTACAAGCGATTGCCCGAAGCCGTTCAGGCAGGGTTGGTCAACGAGGAGGAGGTCAACGAAAAGGTCATCCGTCTGCTCTGCGGCCGATTCGAGTTGGGCGAGATGGACGACCCGGCTCTGGTACAATGGTCGAAACTGGGTCCTGAGCTGTTGAACAGCAAACAACACCAGCAGACCGCCCTCGACATGGCGCGCCAGACCCTCGTGTTGCTCCAGAACCGAGGTGACGTCCTGCCACTCGGCAAGGGCAAGGTGGCTGTGATTGGTCCGAACGCCGATGACGATGTCCTGATGTGGGGCAACTACAACGGCACGCCTAATCAGACAACCACGCTGTTGGAGGGCATCCAGAAGAAGGTGGGCAAGGGTAAGGTGGTCACCTTCAAGGGGTGCGATCTGGTGAACGACAAGCGCCTTATTTCCTACTATGACCAATGTTCCGCAGATGGCAAAGTGGGCTTCAAGGGCACTTTCTGGAACAATGGCAAGCGGGAGGGTACTCCTGTCGCCACTCGCCAGCATACCCGTCCCATCAATGTGACCACCTATGGCAACTACGCATTTGCCCCAGGTGTCAACCTGACTGGGTTCTCGGGTCTGTACGAGACCACTTTCCGCCCCAAGCAGACGGGCGAGGTGTTGCTCAATGTGGAGGGTTGCTCTTACTTTGAGGTCTTCGTCGATGGCAAATCCACGGCGCGTCAACGCACTTGGCGCACCACCGACACCCGCACGCTCTTCCAAGCCGAGTCGGGCAAGGAGTATAAGATTGAGATCCGTTATGCCCAGGTGGAGAACTGGAATGCCAACCTCCGCGTGGACATCGGTCAGGAGGTGGAAGTCAACTACGACGAACTCATCGCTCAGCTGAAAGGCATCGAGACGGTGGTCTTTGCCGGTGGTATCTCGGCCCGACTGGAGGGTGAGGAGATGCCTATCGACCTGCCCGGTTTCCGTGGTGGCGACCGCACCGACATCGAACTCCCTGCTGTGCAGCGCCGATTCCTGGCTGCCCTGCACAAGGCAGGCAAGAAGGTCGTCTTTGTCAACTTCTCTGGTTCTGCCATGGCACTCGTGCCTGAGGTCGAGAATTGCGACGCTATCCTCCAGGCGTGGTATCCTGGCGAGCGTGGTGGCGAGGCGATTGCCGACGTGCTCTATGGTGACTACAACCCGCAGGGTAAGCTGCCTATCACGTTCTACAAGAACTTGGCGCAGTTGCCTGACTTCCAGGACTATAACATGAAGGGTCGTACCTACCGTTATATGACTGAGAAACCGCTCTTCCCCTTCGGCTTCGGCCTCAGCTACACCCGCTTCAACATCGGTGTGGCTCAGATGGAACGTGCCGGCAAGGGCGTGACATTGACCATCCCAGTCGATAATGTCGGTAAACGCCCTGGCACGGAGGTGGTGCAGGTCTATCTGCATCGCACGGGAGACACCCAAGGACCTGTCAAGACCCTGCGCGGTTATGCCCGCGTCACCCTCAAAGCTGGTGAGAGTCAGCAGGTTCGCATCACCTTGAGTGAAGAGGAACTGGAGACGTTCGACCCTTCGACCAACGCCATGCGCGTCCTGCCTGGTCAATACGAAATCTTTTATGGAACATCGTCGGCCGATGCCGACCTCAAGTGTCTGGATTTGACCCTTTGAAATACCCTCACAGACCCTCTCCCTGTCTGTCCCCTCGGCTAAAGCCTCGTCTTCTCGCTGAAGATTATCAACCTTTAGCTGCGAGGATCACCTGATGGGGAGGGGATAGTAGATACAAATTTCCGCACCCTGCTCCTCCTTCGGTCACCCTTCGGCGAGCCTTCGGAATGCGTTCGGAAAACCTTCGTTCACCCTACTATGAAGGTATTATGAGGGTATTATGAGCCTTTAAGGAAATTTGTGCCTCGAACATCGCTTATAAACAACCTTATTGATTAAATATGAAAAGTGCATACACACTCGTAGCAAGTCTCTTGTTATTTGCCTTTGGTGCCACAACGGCATCACGGGCAGAAATCCATTTCCGCCTGGAGGGTAACATCGGTCAAGATGTGACCGACACGCTCGAAGTCTATGACCACCGTTTTGTTGAAATGGGAGGTGGTATATCCATAGGCACGCTTTGTATCGTCCATGGTGAGATTGTTCCTCTTACTGGCACCTTGCCAGAACCTACTTCAGTATTTACCATGAAGTGGGAAGGCAAAAGTTCATGTAGTTTGGACCACATCGTCCTTGCCGATGGCACGACCCACCTAGAAGGGAAACTTAACGAATTCGGAAGATATGACATCATTCAGTCAGGAAACCCTCTGGCAGAAGCTATGACTTGGATGTTGAAGGAACGAAACAGCGGAATTGAGCGTTTGTTTTATCTGGATGGCAGCCTTGGCGTGCCCACAAAGACGGCTTTGGCCGTTTCGGATGACAGTTCCGCCATGCGCATCATGACGGCTCATGGCAACGACATTGTCGGTGCAAAATATCAAAAGCATTTTGCCGATAAAATCCAGCAATATTCACCGTATCGCGGACTTGAACTGCTGGACATGCTCAATCCGGAGTTTCTTGCAAGGTCTCCATGGCTTCAAGAAAGGAGAGAGAAAATGCTGGGATTGGTGGCGCCGACTTCGGAGGGCATGATGTACAGAGACTTCGCCGTGGAGCAAGACGGCAAGACGATACATTTGAGTGACTATGTCGGTCATGGCCAATATGTGCTCGTCGATTTCTGGGCATCTTGGCTACCCGAAGAGGTGCCGAACGTTGTTGTTGCCTACAAGAAATATAAGCGCAAAGGGCTACAGGTCGTAGGTGCCGCCATCGGTGAGCCTGCTGAACGTTCCATCGAATATGTCAGCAAGAATCAAATCCCATATCCACAGATGTATGGTGTCAAAGAGGAGTCTCAGAATCTTTACGGTGTCCTTGGCCAACATCTCATCCTCTTCGGTCCTGATGGCAGAATCATTGCTCGCGGACATGACCTGAGTGGGAAAATCGGCCAAAAACTGGAGGAGATTTTTAAATAATATAATGAAATAAACAATCAATAATCAAAAAGGCTCGCTCGGAGGAAGAAAGTCCACCCAGCGAGAGAACGTAAAACAACATGAACAAAACATCATTACTCGTGCCGTTCCTATTGCTGGGCGCAGTGGCGGCGCAAGGCCAGAACCCCATCATCGGTGGACAGTTCTCGGCCGACCCAACTGCCAGGGTCTTTGACGGGCGGCTCTACCTCTACCCGTCACACGACATTCATCCATCGGCCAATCCGAATCAGAAGCAGGATTGGTTCTGCATGGCAGATTATCATTGTTTCTCGTCGGCCAACCTGACCGAGTGGACCGATCATGGTCGTATCCTTGACCAAACCGAGGTGCCCTGGGGCAACCCAACGGCCTTCTCGATGTGGGCGCCCGATTGCGTGAAGGGCAAGGACGGAAGGTATTATTTCTTCTTCCCCGATGCGCCAGCAGGCCCAGGTCGTGGTTTCGGCGTGGGTGTAGCTGTCAGCGATACTCCTTACGGACCCTTCGTGGCGGAACCAAAACAACTGGAGGGTGTGATGGGCATCGACCCATGTGTGCTCCAAACCAGCAAGGGCGAGAGTTACCTCTTCTGGGGCGGTGGCAATATCCGTGTTGCCAAGATGAACGACAACCTGTTGGCCTTGGCCGACGAGGAGTTGCAGAACCCTACCGAAGTGCCTTTCCGTATGCCAGGTGCTCCTGCTGCCGACGACAAGAAGTCGGGCAAGAAGGGTAAGAAAGAAGCGCCAGCCGAGGCCCCCCGCATGATGAAGTTCTACGGTCACAACATCGAGGGATTGCCAGAGGGATTCAAGGAGGGACCTTTTGCCTTCGAGCGCAACGGTAAGTTCTACCTCACCTTCCCTTGGGTGCGTGGCAAGAAAGAGAAGCCTACGGACAATCCGACCGAGACGTTGGCTTATGCCATGAGCGACAACCCGATGGGACCTTACGAGTTCAAGGGCATTATCATGGCCGAGTCGGCAACCGGTTGCTGGACCAACCACCACTCCATCGTCGAGTATCAGGGTCAATGGTACCTCTTCTATCATCACAACGACTATTCACCACGCTTCGACAAGAACCGTTCGGTATGTTGTGACTCGCTCTTCTTCAATGCCGACGGCACTATTCAGGAGGTGAAGCCTACCCGTCGTGGCGTCGGTGTGACCGATGGCCGTGGACAGGTACAGATGGACCGCTACAGCACCATTGGTGGCGGTGCCCGCATCGACTATATCGACACCACCAACTGCTTCTTGGGTTGGAAGACCATTTTGCCAGCAGGCGGATTTGTCACGTATAGCAACGTGCGTGTGCCCGAAGGCGACTACAAGGTGTGGGTGAGCACCGTCGGTTGGTTCGGTCGAGGACAGGTGCAGACCATCGACAAGACTCCTCTCAAACTCGAGGTATTGCCCCAGAAGAATGGTCTTGCCACCTTGAAACTCTCGAACCCGGCAGGTCAACCACAAGAGGTAGATTGGGTTTCGCTCAATTCGCGTCGCCCCTTGCAACCTGCCACTCGTGGCGGATTGGAGACAGGTGGTTACCGGAACCTCTTTGTCGAAGCAGGTTACCCCGCCGAGGAGGTCGAGAAGAAGCTTCAGGAGGTGTTCAACGACGTCTTCCGTAGCAAGAACAAGTGCTACTTCGAGGTTGGCAACGACATGGCCTACATCAGCGACATCAAGAACAAGGATGTCCGCACCGAGGGTATGTCCTACGGTATGATGATTGCCGTCCAGTTTGGCGAGAAGGATATCTTCGACCGCCTGTGGCGTTGGAGCAAGAAGTATATGCAGATGGAGGAGGGTCCGATGAAGGGCTACTTCCGTTGGTCGTGCAAGACCGATGGTACCGCCAATGCGCAAGGCCCTGCTTCGGACGGTGAACTCTACTTCATCACCTCGCTCATCTTTGCTTCCAACCGTTGGGGCAATGACGGCGAAATCAACTACCTCAAAGAGGCTCAATACATCCTCGACCAGGTGCAGCCACGCGAAGTGGAGCAAGAGGTACGTTGGGGCGAGAATGGTCCGTTGGAGACTCCTCGCAAGGTGAAACGCACTATCTCGTTGATCGATCCTGAAACGAAGCTCATCACCTTCGTGCCTGGTGCCAACTATACCGACCCCTCTTATCACCTGCCAGCCTTCTACGAGGTTTGGGCGCGTTATGCTGAGGATGGTCGTGCCTCCTACTGGCGTGAGTGCGCTCGCAAGAGCCGTGAGTATCTGCACCGCAGTATTCATCCTTTGACCGGTCTCAACCCCGATTGCAACAAGTATGATGGCAGTTCTCTGTTCGACCCGAAAAAGAATGCCAACAACCGTCATCCATGGGCCGGCATGAATACTGCCTTCCGTTACGACTCTTGGCGTGTGCCTATGAACATTGCCCTCGACTACAGTTGGTCTTGTGCCGACCGCGTTTGGCAACAGAACTATGCCCACAAGATTCAGAACTTCCTCTATAGCGAGGGTCTGACCACTTTCGTGGACCAATACAACGTGGATGGCACCAAGCCCGAACGACTCTATCGTGCCGGCGACTTCCCCGAGAAGTTGCGTCACTCGGTCGGCTTCGTGGCAACGGCAGCCGCTGCCTCTATCTGTTGCTCGCATCCAATCAGTTACGAGTTCATCGACCACCTCTGGACCATGCCTCACCAGCCGGAACCAGACGGTTTCTTCGATGCCTACTATGATGGTCTGTTGCGCCTCTTCGCCTTCATGCATCTGAGTGGTCACTACCGTGTCATCGAACGTACTCCACAGTTGCCTACTTACCTCAAACCTGTTGAGGGTGCCTATGCCCAAACAGATGAAGAGGGCTTCGTCCGTCGCTGGTTGATTCATGATCCAATCGACAAACCGAACCGCTCGAACACCGTCTTCGTCGATAGTTACTTGCGAGAGACTTTCCCTGCTCCTATCGAGTGGAAGAAGAAGGACAAGGCATGGCATGGCTTTGATAGTCAGCTCTATAATGTCAAGTTGTACCGCTATTCGACTTGCACCGGTCAGCAGAAGTATGGTGTCATCTACTGGGTGACTACCGTCATCGAGTGCGATGAGGAGTTGAAGGATGTGCGTCTGGCCATCGGATCGAACTCTGCCTCCATGTGGTGGGTCGATGGACAAGAGGCAGCTATCCTTTCTGGCGACCGTCGTATGGTGCGTGACGATGCCGTTTCACGCCGCCTCACTTTGCACAAGGGCAAGAACGTCATCACGGGTGCCATCATCAATGGTCCTGGCATGAGCGACTTCTGCGTGCGTCTGATAGATGATCAATTCCAACCAATCAAAAATGTCAAGATATGTTTACCATTATAAAAGAGCAGTTTAGGGAATCTACTATCGGTCTGAAAGCAGCCCTGCTCGCCGCAATTTCAATTTTCAATTATCAATTATCGAATGCCCAGTCGGGAGCCCCCTGGATACACGATCCATCGACCCTGGCCTATTGTGATGGCAAGTGGTACACCTTCGGTACCGGTGGCGGTGGCCTTATCTCGGAGGATGGTTGGAACTGGCACGGTGGTGCCATCCGTCCTGGTGGAGGTGCTGCTCCTGATGTCGTCAAAATTGGCAACCGTTACCTTGTATCGTTCAGCGGCACGGGTGGCGGCTTAGGTGGCGGTCACAACGGTCGCATCCTCACCATGTGGAACAAGACGCTCGACCCCACTTCCGAGAATTTCCACTACACCGAGGCGCTGGAGGTTGTTGCCTCCGATGGTGACGAGGATAACGATGCCATCGACCCAGGCCTTCTCCTTGACCCCGTAACGGGTCGCCTTTGGGTATCATACGGTACCTACTTCGGTCACATTCGTCTGGTCGAATTGGATCCCGAGACGGGCGGTCGCAAGGACGGTAACAAGATGATTGACATCGCCATCGACTGCGAGGCCACCGACCTCATCTACCGCGATGGCTGGTACTATCTCTTGGGCACGCACGGCACCTGCTGCGACGGTGTGAACTCCACTTATAATATTGTTGTTGGCCGTAGTCGTAGCGTCGAGGGTCCTTATATCGACAACGTCAATCGCCCTATGTTGCAGGGTGGCGGCAAGATGGTCATCAATGCGGGTGACCGCAAGACCGGTCCTGGTCACTTTGGCCGTACCATCATTGCCGATGGCGTCGAGGTGATGTCTTGCCATTACGAGGCCGACTACGACCTCTCGGGTCGTTCCACTCTCGGCATCCGTCCTTTGCTTTGGGTCAAGGATTGGCCGGTAGCAGGAGACCGCCTTCGCGAAGGTACTTACGAGATTGAATCGGAGCGTCGTGGTTATGCCTTGGAGTTGGCAGTCGATTTCGTCCGTCAGGAGGTCGCCCGTCAACGCCATTGGGGTCTCGATCCGAACGAAAAGATCAAGAAGTTACCTGAACAGACGCTCGCCGATGTCCAGCAGAGTTGGCCTCAAGGAGATATCGCTGTGCGTGCAGGCGACTATATGTTCCGTCCTCACCAGAAGTGGACCATCACCGCTGTGCCCGAGGCTGGTGGTTATCTGAGCAACCCATACTTCAAGATCACCATTGCCGGTACCAACCGCGCTCTGTCCGTCTCGGAGGATTGCGAACTCACCACCGTAGCCGAATACACGGGTGCCCAGGAACAACTCTGGCGCATTGAACAATGTACCGATGGCACGTTCCGCATCATGCCAAAGCGCCTGCCCGGTTCGGCTGCCGACAATACGGAATATGTCCTCTATTCCGTTGCCGACAGTACCCCCATCCTGGCTAAGTGGGACTTCTCTTCGGACAACTCCAAGTGGAAGTTGAAAAACGCTGCACAATAACCCATTTCTAACTTAATTTATAATCAACGGTCACCGACAGCGATTGTCGGTGACCGTTTCCATTTAGAGTCATTTTTGCCGAGAAAAATGTGCAAATCTGCGGTTTTAGCTTTTCTACATCCAATCATGGAGTTTTGCTACTCCTCAAATGGATAAGTTTCATCGTAGATATCATCAAGTAGTCTATCCTTAAAAGTCCAATATTTACCAGGTGAAATATGCTTTGTATTACAACCCTTCAGTTTGGCAGACAAAGCACTTATAGACAACTCTTCACCTTGATAGTTAACACGACGCTCGGAATCTACCACGGCACTTATTGACGGATCCTCCTTCCACAACAGTACATCACCTTTTTGCATGCCCATTTCATAGAAGTTCAACGAGGGACGTCGTACTTTAGCGTTTTGAGTAGCTGCTTTGTCATCTGGAGTCAAGTCATTCTCAATCTCATCAGATACTTTTTCGGTTATATCCTCATGATGAAAGAGTTCAAGAATGGCTTTTGCTTGTTCTACCTGTATTCGGAAAAACTCACGATTAGCATTAACACGCTGCGGAGAAAAAGCCGTATGTAGGGCTTTCTCAATTTTGGCGCAGTCTGTTTTCTTAACTCTACAAGCAAATTGGCACTCAAAAGGCACTGGAACTCCTGTACTATAGAGTTCCCTCATACGAGTATCTATATCTTCCCTTGTCGTCATGCCAATCTTTACGAGACCAGGCATTACAGGGTTGGTCAATAAATATACGATTCCGTATTCCATAAAGTATTATTGTATTGAAAACAGATATACGTCCGAAAAGAAACAATGTTCTTAACGGACGTTTAAGGTTGAAGGAAAAGCCTTTTAGGACAGAGACGGCCAATCTTCAGGGTGCTCAATGACTGCTTGACGGCGACGAATGGCAACGGCAATTGTTTTCTTGACGAATTCATTCGTGTTGCTGAAAGTGGTGCGCTCTTTCAGTTCTTTCAGAGTCATATCAAGCAATAATTTCGCCAGGCATTCGTCTGCAAAAGAGTTGGCAACAACAGACACATCCTGAAAATCAAGGATGAGTTTTTCTCCCGTCGGCATTGCTTGAATAAGCGGAAGCAATTGATTCCTGACTTGTTCTCCAAGCATCCGAGTGCCTAAATCGCTACCGAATTGGCTGAATTTGAATGTTTGCATATCGGTTCAGATTTTAATTTACCACAAACTGGTTTCTCCTTCATCAAGGAACATTTCGTCAAATTCTTCGGAGCAGTCGTTGGCGACCTCTTCTGGATTGAAGTCTACATTAGAATGAAGGTCAAGGTAAACTATGGTGCCTTGCCAGAAACGCTCCTCTCGTATCTCAGATTGCTTCCCATCGA
>JAEEGK010005607.1_pt1 | contig 30343 bp, 23 predicted proteins | sample 8958771 | NCBI WGS metagenome assembly JAEEGK01 (sample SAMN16246547, study PRJNA631951) | gut metagenome | biome: gut microbiome; feature: rumen; material: SC-attached | host: Bos | place: Iran: Karaj | collected 2018-10 | reverse complement strand
GCAAATCCACGTTCTTCAATAAAGTTGTCGGACGGCGCATCTCCATCGTGGAGGATACGCCCGGCGTGACCCGCGACAGGATCATCGCGGAAGCGGAATGGACGGGTCACCATTTCTTCGTGATCGACACCGGCGGCATCGAACCGGATTCCAAGGAGATCATTCCGGCGCAGATGCGCATGCAGGCGGAACTGGCCATGGATATGGCGGACGTCATCCTGTTCCTCGTAGACGGCCGGGACGGTCTGACGACGGCGGACGAGGAAGTCGGCGCCATGCTGCGCCGCAAGGGCAAGGACGTCATCCTGGTCGCCAACAAGATCGATACCGCGAAAATGCCCGATCACTATTACGATTTCTATGAACTCGGGCTCGGCGAGCCGTTCGCGATCTCTTCGACCAACCAGCTCGGCCTGGGCGACCTGCTCGACGAGATCGTATCCCGTTTCCCTGAGAAGTCCATGGCGGAAGAGGACGAAGACGACATCAAGATCGCCATCATCGGCAAACCCAACGTGGGCAAGTCCTCGATCGTGAACGCGTTCGTGGGCGAGGAGAGGGTGATCGTCAGCGACATCGCCGGCACCACCCGCGACTCCATCGACACGCCGTTCGAAAAGGACGGCGTCAAGTATACGCTGATCGATACGGCAGGTATCCGCCGCCGCAGCAAGGTGACGGACGACGTGGAGAAATTTTCCGTCGTGCGCGCCGTGGCAGCCATCGAGCGCTGCGACGTGGCGCTGCTCGTGATCGACGCCACGGAAGGCGTCACCGAGCAGGACAAGAAGATCGCCGGCATCGCCCACGAGGCGGGCAAGGGCATCATCGTCGTCGTAAACAAGTGGGACCTGGTCGCCAAGGAGACCAACACCATGCGCGATTTCGAGCGCAGGGTGAAGGGCGAGATGGTCTTCATGTCCTACGCGCCGGTGCTGTTCACGTCCGCGCTGAAAGGGCAGCGGCTGCCGCAGGTCCTGGAGACCGCCCGGTCCGTCGCCGAAATGCGCGCCATGCGCGTTTCCACGGGTCAGCTGAACAACCTGATCCAGGACGCCATGATGATGAACAACCCGCCCAGCGACAAGGGCAGGCGCCTGAAGATCTATTACGTGACCCAGGTGGGCGTCAAGCCGCCTCTGTTCTCCTTCCAGGTGAACGACCGCGAGCTGATGCATTTCTCGTATTCGCGGTATCTGGAGAACAAGATCCGCGACGCGTACAGTTTCGCGGGCACTTCCATCAAATTCGTGTTCCGCGAGAAGGGGGAGAAGGACGATGTTTAACGTCTGGGCGATCCTGGCTGCCGTCGCAGCCTATTTTCTCGGCAACATCTCGCCGGCCATCCTTGTAAGCCGCGCCATCGGCGGCAAGGAGGGCGATATCCGCAAGCAGGGCAGCGGCAACCCGGGCACGACGAACATGCTGCGGGTCTACGGCAAGAAAGCCGCGGCCGTTACGCTGCTGATCGACGTGCTGAAGGGCGTCGCAGCCGTTCTGATCGGACGCGCCGTCGGCGGGGCTCCGCTGGCGTATCTGTGCGGTTTTCTGGCGGAGATGGGGCATATGTACCCGGTCTGCTGGGGTTTTAAAGGCGGCAAGGGCATCGCGACCGGTCTGGGCATCCTGCTGGCGATCTCGCCGGTCTACGGACTTCTGGAACTGGCCGTCGCGGTCATCTTTTTCGTGACGACGAAGATGGTCTCGCCCGGCTCCCTCGCGGCAGCGGCAGCGCTGCCCATCCTGGCGCACTTTTTCGCGCCCGGCTTTTTCTGGTACGCTCTGATCCTGGGAGTTATCGTGATCTATAAACACAGGAGCAATATCAGAAAACTCATCAACCACGAAGAGAGCAAGATCAGTTTTAAAAAATAGTATTCAACACAGAATTGCGCAGTAAAGAGACGGGTGGCGCCTAAAGAGGCTCATGAGCGACGCAGCGAACGCCGTGACTCCCAAGAGTTGCGGTCGCGGATGAGCGGAGGAGCGAAATGAGGATGCGTTAGGCGACAGGACCCGTCCCGGAGGAGTAAAATGAGCAAACAGATCGCAGTCATCGGCGCAGGCAGCTGGGGCACCGCCCTGGCGAAACTGCTGGCCCTCAACGGCAATACCGTCCGCATGTGGGACCTGGATACGAAGCATCTGGAGGAGATGCAGGCCAACCGCGAGAACGTGCGGTACCTGCCCGGGGTCAAGCTCCCCGACGCCGTGGAGATCTGCATGGAGGAGCGCGACTGCCTGAAAGACGCGGACATCGTACTGTTCGGCGTACCTGCCCAGCATTTCCGCACCGCGTTCCAGGTGGCGCTGGCGCTGATGCCCGAGGACGCCCTGGTCGTGAACGTGGCCAAGGGCATCGAACAGGCCTCGCTGCAGCGGATGTCCGAGATCGCGTATTCCATCAAGCCCGCCGTGAAATACGTCGTGCTGTCCGGTCCGTCCCACGCGGAGGAAGTGGGCCGCGAGATGCCCACAACCGTAGCGGTCGCGTCGAAGGATATGGACCTAGCCCGCGAGGTGCAGGACGTCTTTATGAACGATTTCTTCCGCATCTATACGAACGACGACGTAGCCGGCCTGGAACTGGGCGGGTCCCTGAAGAACATCATCGCGCTGGGCGCCGGCATCGCCGACGGCTTAGGCTACGGCGACAACGCCAAGGCAGCCATGATGACCCGCGGCATCGTCGAGATGACCCGTCTGGGGGTCAAACTGGGCGCGCGCCCCGAGACGTTCTCCGGTCTGTCCGGCGTGGGCGACCTGATCGTCACCTGCTGCTCCATGCATTCCAGAAACCGCCGCTGCGGCATCCTGATCGGCCAGGGCAAAGACCCCAAGGAAGCCGTGAAGGAAGTCGGCATGGTCGTGGAGGGCATGTACACGGCGGACGCGGCGTACCGTCTGGCGAAGAAACTGGGCGTGGAGATGCCCATCACGGAAGCGATCTACAAAGTGGTGCAGGGCGAAGTATCCGCGGCGGACGCGGTCCACGCGCTGATGACCCGCGCCAGAAAAGGCGAGAACGAGACCCTGGTAAAGGATTTACTGTAAATGGCGAAGACCTATCACATCATCACCTTCGGCTGCCAGATGAACGAGCGCGACTCGGAGACGCTGGCGGGCATGCTGGAGGCGGACGGTTTTGTAAAAACAGAAGATAAGAACGCGGCGAACGTGGTCATCCTGAACACCTGCAGCGTGCGCGAGAACGCGGACAAGAAGTTCTTCGGCGTGCTTGGACAGCTGAAGCACCCAAAGGAAAACGATCCCTCCAAGACGGTCTGCGTCTGCGGCTGTATGATGCAGCAGCAGCACGTCATCGACACCCTGAAGCAGAAGTATCCCTGGGTGGATCTGGTGTTCGGCACGCATAACGTGTCGGAATTTCCGAAGCTGCTGCGGGGCGTGCGCGAGACGAACAGCAAGGTGGTCGAAGTCTGGGAAGACGGCCGCGCCATCGCGGAGGGCCTTCCCGCAGCGAGGGAATACCCGTTCAAGGCGTTCGTGAATATCATGTACGGCTGCAACAATTTCTGCACGTACTGCATCGTGCCCTATACGAGGGGCCGCGAACGCAGCAGAAGGCCGGAGGATATCCTGGCGGAAGTGCGGGATCTGGCGGCGCACGGCTGCAGGGAGATCACGCTGCTGGGTCAGAACGTGAACTCCTACGGCAAGGTAAAACACGGCGAGGGCAGCTACTGCTATCTGGAAGAACCGGAAGGGCAGCAGGTCGATTTCGCGAAGCTGCTGCGCATGGTGGACGAAGTGGAGGGCATCGAGCGCATCCGCTTCATGACGAGCCACCCCAAGGATCTGTCTGACGGCCTGATCGAGGCGTTCCGGGACTGCAGGCATCTGTGCCACGCGTTCCATCTGCCCGTGCAGAGCGGCAGCAACGCCATCCTGAAGAAGATGAACCGGCACTACGACCGGGAAAAGTATTTCGAGCGGGTGGAAAAACTGCGGGAAGCCTGCCCGGACATCGCGTTATCGACGGATATCATCGTCGGATTCCCGGGAGAGACAGAAGAAGATTTTCTGGAAACCATGGATCTGGTGCGCAGAGTCCGCTACGATTCGGCCTTTACGTTCCTGTATTCGGTAAGACAAGGTACGCCGGCGGCCGCGATGGAAGACCAGGTCCCGGAAGCGGTCAAACATGAGCGCTTCAACCGCCTGATCGAACTGGTGCACGAGATCCAGGAAGAGAAGGCTGCGGAAGATCAGGACAAGGTGCTGCCGGTGCTGATCGAAGGGTATTCCAAGACGGACAAGAACATGCTGACCGGCCGCACGGAAAGCGGCAAGACCGTGGATCTGCCGGGGGACGCTTCCCTGATCGGGCAGATCGTGCCGGTGAAGATCACAAAAGCGCAGACGTTCTCCTGTTACGGAGAGGTCGCGCAGTAGGGGGCGAGGTATGAAGACCATCATTGTCTATTATTCCATGGGAGGCAACACGCAGTGGGCTGCGGAACAGATCGCGGAGCAGCTGGGTGCTGACCTGCTGCGCATCGAGCCGCAGAAGGCTTATCCGGATAAGGGATTCAAGAAATTCTTCTGGGGCGGCAAAGCGGCCGTGATGGCGGAAACGCCCGCTCTCGATCCATACGAGTTCGATGCTTCCGCTTATGAAAGGGTCGTCTTCGGTTTTCCGGTATGGGCCGGCAACGTGACCCCGCCGCTGCGGACGTTTGTAAAAGAGAACAAGGCCGCGCTGCGCGATTGCCGCAAAGCCGCGTTTGCCTGTCAAAGCGGCTCCGGCGCGGAAAAAGCTTTTGAAAAGCTGAAAGAGGCGCTTGGCGTTTCTTCTCTGGATGCTGAATTAGTCCTGATCGATCCGAAGGACAGACCGGACGCAGCAAACGGGAAAAAAATTGCGGACTTTTGCGCGGCATTGAGATAATAACTTGTACTGGTGGGGAACAGAGTGCCGTGGCAAGTGAACGGACGCTCGCTTCCAAAGACCAACATGTGCATTTTTAGATGAGATCAAGCAAAAAGCACAGGTTTTTCGACATGTATTTCTGTCAATCGAAAAATCTGTGCTGTTTTCTTGTCCGGATCATGATTTGCACAGTGATTTGCCATACATTCCGGTTCTGATAAGCGCTGAAACCGGAAAAGTGCGTTTTAGACCATTTATGCAAAGCATGATATGTGCAAATTGTTTAATGGCATTTTAAAATGCATAAGTTGGTCATCGCTGCAGCGCTTCGTATTCCTCTTTCAGCATGGACATCAGGTGCACGTCGTACAGCTTGCCGTTCTTGCGGCAGTTGCGCCGCAGCACGCCTTCGTACTGAAACCCCAGCGAAAGGTATAGTCCCGCGGCCGGGTTGCCGGTGTAGTGGTCCAGATAGAGCCGTTCCAGCTTCAAGTCTTCGAAGCACCACTTCATGACCGCCTGCATGGCCTGTTTGCCGTAGCCTTTGCCGCGCAGGGCGGTGTCCGCGATATATATGCGCCAGAGCTCCGCCTTCCAGCCTTCGATGATATCCGCCATGACGACGCGTCCGATGGGGGTGCCGTCCTTCAGGCAGATCGTCAGCTGCGCGGCGCCGGGGTCCGCATCGTCTTTTTGAAACTTTTCCGTGACCTCTTCCAGCGTCTGCCCGTCCCGGATGCTGAAAAACTCCGTGACGGCGGGGATGCGTTCCCATGCGGAGAACGTCTGCAGGTCTGCGGCCGCAGAGGGGCGCAGGATCAGGTCTTTTGTGGTCAGTGTGGGTGCTTGCATAGGCTTCAATTTAAAGGATATCCGAGATCAGCCGTCCGACGTTTTCCTTGGCCTTGATGGTCCAGGGGCGCTGGGCGTAGATCACGGGGGTGAGATGCGTGGACTGTTCCATGTCCTTGAAAAAGGCGTTGTGCAGCTTGCGGGCGATGTCCTTGTCGTAGATCACCGCGTTGCATTCGAAATTCAGTTTAAAACTGCGGATGTCGAAATTCGCCGAACCCACGGAGCTGACTTCGTCGTCCACGGTGATGCACTTGCTGTGCAGGAAGCCCTTGTTGTAGATATAGACCTTTACGCCGCTTTCCATCAGGGAGGCGGCGTTGTTGTACGTGACCCAGTACACGAACGGATGGTCCGGTTTGTTCGGGATCATCAGGCGCACGTCGATGCCGGAGAGAGCGGCGGTCTTCAGTGCTTCGAAGACGCTCTGGTCCGGGATGAAATAGGGGGTCTGCACGAACACGCTCTTTTTCGCGGTCGTGATCATCTTCAGGTAGACGCGCTTGATCTCCTCCTCCGGGCTGTCCGGCCCACAGGATACGATCTGGACGCCGCTGCGGCCCGCGGGGATCAGGACCTTGTAATCCAGGTCGTCGCCCTGAAAGTTCTCGCCGCTGGCATACTTCCAGTCCATGAGGAAGCGGGCGTCCACGTCCTCGACGCAGCCGCCGACCAGGCGCAGGTGCGTATCGCGCCAGCCGCTGAATTTGCGGGAGCGGCCTTCATATTCGGACGCGACGTTCAGCCCGCCGACGTAGGCGATCTTTTCGTCGATGATCACGAGTTTGCGGTGGTTGCGGTAGTTCGGCCGCAGCTGGATCTTCAGGATGTTGGCGGGGAAGAAGAACGCGACTTTGCCGCCGGCGGCCTTCAGTCCCTTCAGATGCTTTTCCCGGATGCGGCGGCTTCCCATGGCGTCCAGCAGCAGGCGCACTTCCACGCCTTCCTCCGCTTTCTTGCGCAGCACGCGCAGGATGCGCAGACCCACGTCGTCCGGCTTCATGATGAAGTACTCCATGTTGATGAACTTCTCCGCGGATTCCAGGTCGCGCACCAGCTGGTCGAATTTTTCCTTGCCTTCCGTAAAGACCCGCACGCCGTTGTTCTGCGAATAGAACGCCATGGCGTGCTTCTGGTTCAGATAGATCAGGTCCTTCCACTTTTCGCCTTCCGGATTCAGATGCTTGTAGCGGCCGTACGCCATGTCGTCCATCTGGATGCTCAGTTCTTCGCCCGCTTTCTGCATCTCGAAGCGGGTCTGCTTGAACAGTTTCTGCCTCGTGATGTTCTGGGAAAGGAAGAAATAAAGGAAAATGCCCACGCCCGGCAGAAGATTGATGACCATGAGCCAGGCCAGCGTGGCGGCAGGGCTCTTCCTCTCCAGGAAAATGACGGCGAAACTCAAAAGAAGATCGATGACGAAGATCGTCACGATGATCGCCGAAGGAGAGTTTTCATAGAGTGTGATCAATCGGTAAAGGGCAGTGAGCATGTGGTTTCCCTATGGGCGGCCGCTTAGCCGCAGGAACGTGTTACAGCAGTCCGTTCAGCGCGTCTTTGAAGGACGCTTCGTCCACGGCGCCGTCGATGCGCTTGACCATCTTGCCGTTCTTGAAGAACAGGAAGCAGGGGATGCCGAGCACTCTGTTCTGGATCGCCAGCTTCTTGTGTTCGTCTACGTTGACTTTGCAGAAGCTGATCTTTTCATATTCCGCGGCACAGGCTTCGAATACCGGCAGCATGGCCTGGCAGGGGCCGCACCAGTCCGCGTAAAAGTCCACGACGGCGGCTGCAGCGCCGGTCGTGATCGGTCCGTAGGTTTCTTCGGTCAAATATGTAATGTTTTCCATTGTGATCCTCCTGATATCGTTAGCAACATATTATAGCACTCTATCATAACACGCGGGGAAACTCCTTGCAAGGGTGGCGCGGGCGCGGAAAAGATGGTATGATAAATCGTTAAGGAGAAAACTATGCAGAGATTTTTTGACAGAAGAACGCTGCTGCTGTTCCTCATCCTGATCTACCTCGGCCCCATCCGGTCCATCATGAACGGGGGCGCCGCGGGATTGGGCGACTGGATCGTCAACACGCTCATCACTATCCCCGGCATCATCGTGGGCCTGTCGTTCCACGAATACGCCCACGCGATGGTCGCTTATAAATGCGGCGACGTGACCCCGAAGGTCATGGGACGCTGTACGGTGGAGCCCCAGGCGCACGTGGATCTTTTCGGCATCCTGTCGCTGCTGTTCATCGGGTTCGGCTGGGGCAAACCCGTCGTGGTCAATCCGGCAAATTTCAGAAACAGAAGGAGAGACAGCATCCTGGTCGGGATCGCGGGCGTGACGATGAATCTCATCCTGGCGCTCGTGTTCGGCCTGATCCTGAAGATCCTGGTGTCCGCCGTGCCCGCCATCCTGACGACGAGTTTCGGCCACACGATCTTCATGATGTTCTATTACGTGATCATCATTAACGTCTCGCTCATGCTGTTCAACCTGCTGCCGGTACCGCCGCTGGACGGGTTCAACGTGTTCACGGAGATCTTCCATCTGGAGAAGACGCAGTTCCACCACTTCGTATACCGCAACAGCATGGTCATCCTGCTGGTGCTGATCATCCTGGACGTGCCGCACATGCTGCTGACCCGTCCGCTGTACGCGATCGTCAACTTTATCACCACAACCATTTTTCATATTTTTTAGGAGATCTGTATCATGAAAACCAAAACCGTAAAGGACTATACCGAATTCGCCGTGGAGAAGGCCTGCGAACTGCTGGCGATCAACAGCCCCAGCGGCTACACCGACGAGGCTGCCGACTGGATCGTCGCGCAGTTCAAGGAGCTGGGATACAAGGCGAAGAAGACCGTCAAGGGCGGCGTCACCGTCGATCTGGGCGGCAGGAACGACAAGGACGGTCTGCTGATCATGGCGCATTTCGATACGCTGGGCGGCATGGTCCGCGAGATCAAGGAGAACGGCCGGCTGAAGCTGACCGCCCTGGGCGGATTCCACGCCGAAACGGCGGAGACCGAGTGCTGCATCATCAAGACGAAGTTTTCCGGCGAATACGAGGGGACCTACCAGGTCGAGAACGCTTCCGCCCACGTGAACGACGATCTGGCGGCGGCCAAGAGAGATTTCAAGACCATGGAAGTGGTCATCGACGAAGACGTGGACTGCGTGGAAGACGTGCGCGCCCTGGGCATCCAGGCCGGCGACTTCGTGTTCTTCGATCCGCGCACGAAGGTGACGAAGAGCGGCTACATCAAGAGCCGCTTCCTGGACGACAAGCTGTGCTGCGGCATCTTCCTGGCGTTCGCGAAATACCTGAAGGAGAGCGGCAAGGAACCCGAAAGACATCTATACATGCAGTTCACCTGCTTCGAGGAAGTGGGTCACGGCGCGGCAAGCTACTGCCCGAAGGGCGTCACCGAGATGCTGTCCGTGGATATGGGCTGCGTGGGCGAAGGGCTGACCTGCACCGAACACATGGTGTCCATCTGCGCGAAGGACAGCTCCGGCCCGTACAACTACGCGGTCGTAAAAGGCCTGGAAGAGGCCGCGATCCGCGCGAAGGCGGACTACGCTGTGGACATCTATCCCAGCTACAGCTCCGACGCTTCCGTCGCGGTGTGCGCGGGCTTCGACGTCCGCCACGGCGTGATCGGACCGGGCGTCTACGCGTCCCACGGTTACGAGAGAAGCCATAAGGACGGCGTGCGCAACACGCTGCTCCTGTTAGACGAATATATCCAGTAGGCAAAAGGGGGTAAAACGACATGAATTACGGACAATACAACATCGTGCAGGAACCTGCGCGCACCATACGCGCCCTGGCCCGCCAGGCGCTGCAGGGAAGATGGCTCGAGGCCTTCATCCTGCTGATCGTGGCGGCAGCCATCCAGCAGGTGCCCGTCATGATCCTGGACAGACTTCCGGGCTCTGTCTTCGGCGTGATCTCGACGGTCTACAGCATCGTGGCCAGCGGCATCATCAGCGTAGGCGTCTCGTATTATTTCATCAAACTGTTCCGTCAGAGACAGGGCGGTCTGGACGACTTGAGATACGGACTGGGCTTCGCGCAGAAGGCCATCGTCATGAACATCATCATCATCATCAAAGTGATCCTGTGGTCGCTGCTGTTCGTCATCCCCGGCATCGTCGCCGGATTCCGCTACAGCATGGCGAACTACATCCTGGCCGACGACCCCAATAAGGACCCGGGGCAGTGCATCGCGGAGAGTTCCATGATGATGCGGGGCAATAAGATGTCCTATTTCGTCCTGTGCCTGAGCTTTATCGGCTGGCTGATCCTGGCCAACATCCCCGCCAGCATCGCGCAGGGCGCCATGATGCCGCAGGCGATGTCCTATCTCAACGCCGGCAATCTCACGAGCGCGGAGATGTCGGAGTATTTCAACTCGATCGCGCGGGTCGCGTCCAGCCCGCTGGTCTTCCTGGCAGGCATTCCGGCTTATATGGTAACCGCCTATATGAACACCGCGACGGCCTGCTTCTACGATCTGGCCAACGGCAACCTGTCCGTGGGAGGCTATGACTACGCGGCTGCGCAGGGTCACGTGGAAGACCCGTTCACGGGCGAGAACGTGAAGTTCACCGACGTTCCGACGGAGGTCGTTCCCCAGGAAGTCCCCGAAACTTTCGAGGATCCCGAACTGAAGGCGGCGGAGGACAAATACAACAGCGACGACAATATTTACGGAGAATAAGACATGAAGCGCGAGACCTTTCTCTATGAATACGTGGAACTGCTGCGCGCGGAGGATCTGCTGGATTCGGAACCTTCGAAGGAACTCGGCTACGAAGCGGTGCGGCATCTGACGTTCGATTCCAGGACCTGCGTCCCGGGGACGCTGTTCGTGTGCAAAGGAGAAGGGTTTCAACCGGAATATCTGGAAAAGGCGTTCGACGCAGGCGCGTTCTGCTACGTTTCGGAGGTGCGTTACGCCGGCGGAAGACCCGCGGTCATCGTTTCCGACATCCGCCGGGCGATGGCCCTGATGGCGGAACTGTTCTTCGGTACGGAGGAACGCTCCTTCAAACTGATCGGGCTGACCGGCACCAAGGGCAAATCCACGACGCTGTATTTCATCAAGAGCGTGCTGGACGCCTGGTACGCGAAGGACGGCAGGCGCATCGGCTTCCTGTCCACCATCGATTCCTACGACGGAGTCGAGGAGTTCGAGTCGCACCTGACGACGCCGGAGGCGCTGACGCTGCACGAACACTTCTGGCATGCGGAGACGGCGGGACTGCCGGCCTTCGTCATGGAGGTGTCGTCGCAGGGATTGAAGTACGACAGAACGTACGGCGTGGAATTCGACGTGGGCGCCTTCCTGAATTACGGACTGGATCACGTGGGCAAGGGCGAACACACGGACGAGGAGGATTATATCTCCTCGAAACTGAAGTTTTTCAGCCAGTGCCGCAACGTCTTTCTGAATCTCGATACCGACCGTCTGGAGCGCATCCGCGCCGCGGCGGAGGATGCGGAATGCCGCGTCATCACGTATTCGGCCAAAGGCGATCCGGACGCGGACTTCCGGGCGGAAGACGTGCGCCGGGAAGACGGCTGCACCGTCTTTACGCTGAAGAACCGGGAAGGGGAGGCTGTGTTCACGTTCGCGATCAGCATTCCGGGTTCGTTCAACGTGGAAAACGCCATGGCGGCTGTTCTGCTGTGCCGCTGGCTGGGCGTACCGAACGCCGTGATCGCGGACGGTCTGAAAGACGCCCGCGCCAAAGGCCGCATGGAAGTGTTCGAGAACAAGGCGAGGGAACTCGTCGTCATTTCCGATTACGCCCACAATATCTTAAGTTTCGACAGGCTGTTCAGCGCCGTGAAGGAGGACTATCCCGGCTGGCGCGTCGAAGGCCTGTTCGGCTGCCCCGGCGGCAAGGGCCTGTCCCGCAGGCAGGAACTGCCGGAGACCGTGGCGAAATACGCGGACTTTGTGTGGGTCACGGAAGAGGACCCGGGGAACGACGACGTGACGGCGATCTGCCGCACGCTCTCCGAGAACCTGGCCTCGCACGGCTGTCCGTGCCGGGTGATCGAGGACCGCACGGAAGCGATCGCGACCGCCATCCGGGAAGCCGCGCCGAAGACGGTCATCGTGATGACCGGCAAAGGCAGAGAAGAATATATGCACCGGGGCAACGACTACGTGCCCATCGAATCCGATTCCGCTTTGGCGGAGAAGTTTCTGGCAGAATAGGAGGACGGAATGAGCAGATTCAGCGTGATCGCGAGCCGCAACGGCGAGAGCCGCATGGTAGGCCGCTACGAAACGTTCGAAGCCGCCTGCGGCGCAGCGGAAAGCATGCTGCGGCAGGGCAGCGGCCTGGGCTTTCACTTCAAGTGCAATATCCTGTGTGACGATCAGGAGTTCTTCTGGGTCAATTCCGACGCGGTCGGCACCGGCGAACTTGTGGACCTGCTCGACGAATGGGAGCAGCTGACGGACGAGCCGGGCTATGCCGGCGCGGACCGGGACGGCAAACGCGCCTGGGTGCGCGAAGCCCTGAAGTCAGGCCGTCTGGCGGCCACCGGCGACGCCGTGGCGCTCATTCCGGAGGAACAATAAAACAAAAGAAAAAACGCTCCCGCAGGAGCGTTTTTTTTACAGTTCGATCTTTTCGAAACGGCCCAGCTGGTAGGAGATCTCCTCGGGCGTCAGATCCGGGAAACGATCCAGACCATACTCGTGCGAGGCGACGCCCAGCTTTTCGGCGCGCATTTCGGTGAAGGCTTCCAGAAGGGTGCAGGGGTCTCCGTCGATGGATGCGCCGGCCTCTTCGTGCAGCCAGTTCCGCAGTTTGAACAGTTCCGTCACGAAATCCGCTCTGGACTGGTCTTCGTCCAGATCCTCCGCCAGCAGGAGCAGCCGCTGCTCCATGGCGTCCAGCGCCTCTGTCAGCGCTTCCGCCGGGACTTCTTCAGGAATGGCGTCGGTCATTTCCTTCAGGTAGTTCTCTGTAAATTCCCCGGCGTTCTCCGCGCGGATCGCGGAAAGCGCGTGGCGGAACAGGTCCTCGGAGATCTCTTCGTCGCTCTCCAGCAGGTCTGCCAGCTGTTCGAAATATTCCACGTCTTCCGGACTGTCGATCTCCAGAAGATCATATAATTCTCTTTCTGTCATTTTTTCTTCTCCCAAAACGCTTGAATTCCCTATAATTATACCATTTGCAGATAATCTGTGGTATAATATTTTGGTTAATTTTGACCATGGAGGTACCCCGATGGCAAAGGACAGAAAAGACACACCCAGAGAATATACCTGGAACGTGGAAGCGATGTACGAAATGGCTTCCGGATGTGAAAAGGATCTGCAGCAGTGCCTGGAACTCGCGGAGAGATTCAAGGAGTATCAGGGCAGCCTGGATAACGGTCCCAAGACGCTGCTGGCTGCGCTGAAGGACAGAGACACCATCGAGCGCAAGCTCAGCAAAGCCTACACCTACGCGAGCCTGCGGCGCTGCGAGGATAACCGCGTGCCGGAATTCCAGGCGCTGGCGGACAAGGCGATGATGACCTATGCCCGCGTCATGGAGGCGACGAGCTTCTTCACGCCGGAACTGTCGGGCATCCCCGCGGACAAACTGAGCAGCTGGATCGACACCGAACCGGGTCTTGCGGTTTACGCGCATTTCCTGGATGAGATCCTGCGGCACAAGCCCCACATCCTTTCGAACGACGAGGAAAAGCTGCTGGCGCAGCTGTCGGAGATCGGCGGGGTCATGGACGATACCTTCACGATGCTGTCCGACGCGGACTTCAAGTTCGGCACCATCCTGAACGAAAAGGGCGAAGAGACCGAAGTGACCCACGGAAGCTACATCGGCCTCCTCTCCGGCAAGGACAGAAGGGTGCGCAAAGAAGCATACGAGCACATGTATGCGCAGTACGAAAACTACAGGAACACCGTGGCGTCGCTGTATTCCTACAGCGTCAAGCAGGACGTGGCCATGGCCCGCATCCGCAGATTCGGTTCCTCGCTGGAAGCCGCCGTGTTCGACGATAACGTCTCCACGGACGTATACAACAACCTGATCGACGTGGTCAACGCCCATCTGCCCGCCATGCACCGCTACGTGGCGCTGCGCAAGAAGCTGCTGGGCCTGGACGACCTGGCCATGTACGACATCTACGTGCCCGTCCTGGATACGCCGGACGAGGACATCCCCTACGAGACGGCGCAGGCCATTATCGACGAGGCGCTGAAGCCTCTGGGAGACGAATACCGGCAGATCGTGCGCGGCGCCTTCGCGAGCCGCTGGGCGGACGTGTACGAGAACGAAGGAAAGACCAGCGGGGCGTTCTCTTCGGGCTGCTACGACAGCATCCCTTATATCCTGCTGAACTATAACAACAAGCTGGACGACGTGTTCACCGTCATCCACGAGATGGGCCACTCCATGCAGACCTGGTATTCCACGCACAACCAGGAACCGGTAAACGCGGACTACCCGATCTTTACGGCGGAAGTCGCCAGCACGGTGAACGAATCCCTGCTGTACCGCCACCTGATCGCCAACGCGAAGGACGATCTGCAGAAGGCGTACCTGATCAACCAGTATCTGGACGGCTTCAAGGGGACGATCTTCCGCCAGACGCAGTTCGCGGAATTCGAGCGCGACGTGCACGCGGCTGTGGAAGCCGGCGACATGCCGACCTGCGAATCCCTGTGCGAACTGTACGGAGATCTGAACGCGAAGTATTACGGCCCGGACGTGAACTACGACGAGCACATCGCCATCGAGTGGGCCCGCATCCCGCATTTCTACAACGCGTTCTACGTGTACAAATACGCGACCGGCTATTCCGCCGCGACGGCGATCTCCAAGAAGATCCTGGAGGAAGGGCAGCCGGCAGCGGAGAACTATATCAAGTTCCTCAAGTCCGGCGGATGCGACTATCCCGTCGAACTGCTGAAACTGGCGGGCGTGGACATGAGCACGCCGGAGCCCATCGAGGCTGCAATGGCAACGTTTGAAGAACTTCTGGACGAACTGGAACGTCTGATCGGTTAACATGAAAAACGTTTACGTATACCGCAATCCCGGCGCGGATACCGCGCCTGTCGCGGAACAACTGAAGGAAAAACTCAGAGCGGCCGGCTTTACGGTGCCGGAGGAATTCGGTCCCGACGTGGAATTCGCCTGCGTCGTAGGCGGCGACGGCACGTTCATGCACGGCCTGCGGGAGTGCGGCTTTCCGGACATCCCCTTTGTCGGGGTCAACACGGGTCACCTGGGCTTCTTCCAGGAATTCCAGCCCGAAGATCTCGATAAGCTGGTGGACATCATCCGCACCGGCGATTACCGGGTGCAGCGCCACCGCCTGCTGAAGGCGACGGTGCGCACGGAGGACGGCTCCGCGCACAGTTTCCGTGCGCTGACCGACGTCATCTTCCGCGGCAGTATCTCGAAGGTGACCCACCTGAACCTGTCCATCGGCGATAACTTCATCGAGAAGTTTTCCGGCGACGGCATCCTGATCTCCTCGTCCGCGGGCAGCACGGCGTACAACTATTCGCTGGGCGGCAGCATCGTCGATCCGCGGATCGCGCTGCTGCAGATCACGCCCATGGCGCCTATGAACACCACGGTGTTCCGCAGCTTCACGTCGAGCATCCTCGTGCCTCCCGGATTGGACGTCCATATCTTCCCGGACCGCAATTTCAAGGACAGCGGCTACCTGATCGTGGACGGCGAGGAATACTACTTCGAGCACGTGGAAGACATCTCCGTCGATCTGGCGACGGACGAGATCCAGCTGGTCCGGCTGGCGGACTACGACTTCTGGTCGAAGGTCATGTCCAAGTTCCTGTAGGCCATGGAAAACGCCATCACCTACGTCTGGACAAAGGAAGACGAGGGTCTTTACGTCAAGGAAGTGCTGCAGAGACGCTTTGCCGTTTCGTCCCGCCTGATGCGCAAGATCAAGGTTTCAGGGCAGATCGCCCTGGACGGCCGCGCCGCAAGGCTGCGGGACAAGGGCAGAACCGGTCAGACCCTGACCGTCGCTTTCCCCGAAGAAAGCAGTTACTTCGAGCCGGAGGACATCCCCCTGGACGTCGTGTACGAGGACAGCGACCTGCTCGTCGTGAACAAGCAGCCGTTCCTCGTCGTCCATCCGACGAAGAACTACCAGAGCGGCACGCTGGCCAACGCGCTGGCATACCGGCTGCAGGAAAAGGGCGAACGCTGGAAGATCCGCTTCATCAACCGTCTGGACCGCGATACGTCCGGCCTGGTGCTCGTGGCGAAGAACGGCCACGCCCAGGACGCCGTCAGCAGCCAGATGGAAAAGGGGACGACCGTCAAGAAGTATCTGGCGCTGGTCCACGGCCTGTTCGAAGGACCGGAAGGCCGCATCGACCTCCCCATCGACAAGGATCCGGACCACAAAGCCCGCCGCATGGTGCGGGAAGACGGCTATCCGAGCGTCACGCTCTACAAAGTCCTGCAGAGCTGGGACGTGCCGGACCTGGGCCCGGACTTTAAGCCCTGGAGCGGGGAAAAGCGCATCGAGGGCTACAGCCTCGTGGAACTGACGCTCCTGACCGGCCGCACGCACCAGATCCGGGTGCACATGACCCATCTGGGCCACCCCATCGCCGGGGACGAACTCTACGGACAGCTGTACGGCTACGAAGCCGGAACGGATGTCCTGGACCGCCAGGCGCTGCACGCCTGCAGCCTGAAGCTGGCGCAGCCCATGACGGGAGAACCCATAGAACTGAAAACTGCGATGCCCGCCGATATGGCGGAGTGCATCGAAAGGATAGAACACTTTGAACACTGAAACCAAACCTTTAAGCGTCCTGCGGATCGGCCTGATCTACACGGGCTGTCTCGTAGGCGCGGGGTTTGCTTCCGGGCGGGAAGCCTGGCAGTTCTTCGGCGTATTCGGCAAATACGGATATGCCGGCGCGATCGTCGCGACGCTGCTGTACATCGGGGTCGGCCTGATGACGGTCACCATCGCGCACCGCAAGAACACCGGAGACGTCTCCGCTCTGATCAACCCCACGAACAACAAGCCGCTGAACACGTTCGTCGGCGTTATGATGTGCTTCTTTCTGCTCGTGGCTTACGTAGCGCTTACGGCGGCGGGAGGAGCACTGCTGGAAAGCAAGACGGGCCTTAGCCACGCCGTCGGAAGTCTGGTCATCTGCCTGCTGTGCATCATCACGGCGCTGGGCGGATTCTCCAGCATCTCGGACAAAGCCGGCAAGATCTCCCCGGTCCTGGTGGCCGGAACGCTGGTCCTGGGGATCTACCTGATCGCTACGCACACGCAGCAGGTCGCGGATCTGCAGCCTCATAGGGCGAGCAAGGTCGCCAGCCACTGGCTGACCGCCGTGATCGGTTACGTGGGCTATAACGCCTCGGCCGCGGTCCCGGTGCTCGGGCAGTGCGCCATGCACTCGGATTCCCCGAAGAAGAGCCTGCGGGGCGCCGCGCTCGGCGGGGTCATCCTGGGGACCTGCACGCTCATCCTGTTCCTCGCCACGTCGACGGATCCGCAGTTGAGCGGACAGAGCAGCTTTCCCATGATGGATCTGTGCGAACGGGTGTTCCCGGTGCTGGGCAAGGTCTACGCCGTATTGCTGCTGCTGGCTATCTTCATGACCCAGACCACAGTCTTCTACGGCTTTACGACGAAGCTGGGAGACCGGAGATACAGCAAACAGATCGCCTGGGCGGTCGGCCTGGCGGGCTACGCGTGTTCCCTGTACGGCTATTATAATTTCGTGGCGAACATCGTGCCCCTCGTGGGATATCTCAGCCTGGCGTTCTTCGCTTTGGAGATCGTCAATTTGATCAAAGTCAGACAATAATTTCAGTTCAGATAGAGAGGATCGTTATGGAAAACAATCTCGCAAAGAATTACAGACCTAAGGATTTCGAAGACCGCATCTACGCGCAGTGGGAGGAGAGCGGCGCTTTTGCTCCCGACGCGAACGCGCCGAAGGACCCCTTTACCGTCATGATGCCGCCGCCCAACATCACCGGGCAGCTGCACATGGGTCACGCCCTGGACCAGTCCCTGCAGGACGTGCTGATCCGCTACAAGAGGATGCAGGGCCACGAGACGCTGTGGCTGCCGGGCACGGACCACGCGTCCATCGCCACGGAAGTCAAGGTCGTGGATAAGCTGAGGGAAGAAGAGGGCCTGTCCAAGGAGGACATCGGCCGCGAAGCCTTCCTGGAACGCGCCTGGGAATGGAAGAGACAGTATGGCGGACGCATCAACGAGCAGATCCGCCGCCTGGGCTCCTCCTGCGACTGGAAGCGCGAACGCTTCACCATGGACGAAGGATGCAACAGAGCGGTCAAGGAGCACTTCATCAACCTGTACAACAAAGGCCTGATCTATAAAGGCGCGCGCCTGATCAACTGGTGCCCGGTCTGCGGATCCGCCCTGTCCGATATCGAAGTCGAACACGTGGACCACAACGGCAGCTACTGGTACTTCCGCTATCCCGGCGCGGACGGCAGCGAAGGCATCGTCGTCGCCACGTCCCGCCCGGAGACCATGTTCGCCGATACGGCCGTCGCCGTCCATCCGAGCGACGAACGCTACAGGGATCTGGTGGGCAAGAAGGTCATCCTGCCGCTGGTCGGCAGAGAGATCCCCGTCATCGCGGACGAGTATCCCGACCCGGAAAAGGGCACCGGCGCCGTAAAGATCACGCCGTCCGCGGACCCCAACGACTTCGAAGTCGGTCTGCGCCACGGTCTGGAGATGATCGAGTGCATCGACGAAAAGGCGAAGATGACCGCCGCGGCGGGCAAGTACGAGGGCATGGACCGCTACGAGTGCCGCAAGGCCTGGGTCGCCGACCTGGAGGCCGCGGGCTATCTCGTAAAGGTCGAAAAAATGGTGATCCCGGCAGGCGAATGCTACCGCTGCCATACCGTCGTGGAGCCGCGCATTTCCGAACAGTGGTTCGTGAAGATGAAGCCGCTGGCAGAGCCCGCGATCGAAGCCGTCCGCAAGAACGAGACGAAGTTCGTGCCCGAACGTTTCGATAAGACCTATTATCACTGGATGGAGGACATCAAGGACTGGTGCATCTCCCGCCAGCTCTGGTGGGGTCACCGCATCCCGGCGTATTACTGCGAAGACTGCGGCGAAATGGTCGTAGCCAAGGAAGAACCCTCCGTCTGCCCGAAGTGCGGCGGTACGCATTTCCATCAGGACGAAGACGTGCTGGATACCTGGTTCAGCTCCGCGCTGTGGCCGTTCTCGACCCTGGGCTGGCCTGAAAATACGGACGATCTGAAAAAGTTCTACCCGACGAGCACGCTCGTCACCGGCTACGACATTATTTTCTTCTGGGTCGCGAGAATGATCTTCTCCGGCATCGAAGTCATGGGCAAGACGCCGTTCGAACACGTGCTCATCCACGGCCTCGTGCGCGACGCGCAGGGCCGCAAGATGTCCAAATCTCTGGGCAACGGCATCGATCCGCTCGAAGTGATCGACACCTACGGCGCCGACGCGCTGCGCTTCATGCTGCTGTCCGGCATCTCCCCGGGTTCCGATATCCGCTACCAGGTGGAAAAGGTCGAAGGCGCCAGAAACTTCGCGAACAAGCTGTGGAACGCATCCCGTTTCGCCATCATGAACATCAAAGACGAGGAAGGCAACTTCCTGCCCATGGCGGACGAAGCGACCGCGAAGCTGCAGGCGGAAGACCGCTGGATCCTGCAGACCGTCAACGACGCGCTGCCCGAGATCAACACGAATATGGAGCGTTTCGAATTCGCGCTGGCCGCCCAGAAGATCTACGAACTGATCTGGGGAGAATTCTGCGACTGGTACATCGAACTGATCAAGCCGAGACTGTACGGCGCGGACGAAGAGGACAAGGCGAGCGCGAGATACTGTCTCGTCAAGTGCCTGAAGAGCATGCTGAAGCTGCTGCACCCGTTCATGCCGTTCATCACGGAAGAGATCTGGAGCTTCCTGCCCAGAGAAGAAGGCGCGAAGCAGTTCCTGATGCTGGAATCCTGGCCCGCCTATGACCCGTCCATGAACTATGAGCAGGACAAGCAGGTCCTGAACCTGTCCATGGAGATCATCAAGGCCATCCGCGGCATCCGCCACGAAGCGGAAGCGCTGCCGTCCCGCAAACTGCACGCGGTCATCCTGGCGGAAAAAGACCAGGAAGAGGCCGCGAAGGCAGGCGAACGCTACATCAAGACGCTCGGCAATCTGGAAGGCATCAGCTGGATCGCTTCCAAGGACGAACTGCCCGAAGAGACCATGTCCGCGGCGCTGCCCGGCGTGGAAGTCTACGTACCGCTGGACGATCTGATGGATTACGAGGCCGAGTACGCACGCCTGAAGAAGGAAGAAGAGCGGCTGACGAAGGAAGTTGCCAGGGTCACGAACCAGCTGGCCAACGAGAAGTTCGTCTCCAGAGCGCCTGCCCACGTCATCCAGGCGGAACGCGACAAACTGGCGGGGTATCAGGACATGCTGGAAAAGACGCTGGCGAGGATCCCCGTCGTGGAAAAGAAACTGAACAGATAACGCACAAAGGATACAAGAAGAACGGATCGAAGGGCCGCCTGCGGGCGGTCCTTCTCACGTCCTTCCGGCTATGATACACAGGTTGGCGAAGCAAATGCGCAGACAAGACGAAGAAGAAATGAACAGGATCCTTTCCGGATTCCGGTCCGACGAGACGGTCCTGCAGATGAAGCAATACGTGCAGCACGGGAACGTATCCACCTACGACCACTGCGAAAACGTGGCGCGGCTGAGCTACAGGATCGACAAACGCCTGCACCTGCACTGCGATCCGGACGTGCTGCTGACAGGCGCGATGCTGCACGATTTTTATCTGTACGACTGGCACAGGCCGGACGGCGGTTCGCACCGGCTGCACGGTTTCCGGCACGCGAGGGCGGCTGCCGATAAGGCGAAAGAGGTCTTCGGCATCGACGGCAAGACGGAAGAAGTGATCGCTACCCATATGTGGCCGCTGAATATCGGGAAGATCCCCGGATCGCGGGAGGCGTGGGTCGTCTGTATCGCCGACAAGTGCGTTTCCCTTTACGAGACGGTCTTCCGGAGATGACGGAAACGCGGCCGTTACAGTGTGCAAGACAAATCGGCAATACTATGGTATAATACATTGATTATCTATGCGCACTTGTATGGAGGATTAAACAGAATGAAAATAGCAGTAGACGCCATGGGCGGCGACAACGCACCGCAGGCAGTCATCGAAGGCTGCGTTGCCGCGCTGGGCGACATGAGCGCGGACGTCATCCTTGTGGGAAAGGAAGACGTCATTCGCGACGAACTGGAAAAATATAAAGGCATGTACGAAGAGGACCGCATCGAGATCGTACACGCGGAAGAGATCATCGAGAATGAGGACAGCCCCGTCAAGGCCGTCCGTACGAAGAAGAACTCCTCCCTCGTCATGGCCGTGGACATGGTCAAGGACGGCACGGCAAACGCCGTTATGTCCGCCGGAAACACCGGCGCGCTTATGGCGGCGGCGCTGCTGCGCCTCGGCCGCATCAAGGGCATCGAGCGCCCGGCCATCGTGTCCGCTTTCCCGAAACTGGGCAAAAAAGGCGAATTCGTGCTGCTGGCCGATACCGGCGCCAACGCGGAATGCACCGCGAAGAACCTGCTGGGCTTCGCCTATATGGGCAGCATCTACCGCCACCACGCCTACGGTACGGAGAACCCCGCGATCGGGCTCATCAATATCGGCGCGGAGGAGACCAAAGGCACGCCCATGTTGAAGGAGACCTATCAGATGCTGAAGGAGACCGACCTGAACTTCATCGGCAACGTCGAAGGGCGGGACATCCCCCGTACCGACGCGGACGTGCTGGTCTGCGACGGTTTTACGGGCAATATCGTGCTGAAGCTTACGGAAGGCACCGCCTGGAACGTGTTCAAGGCGATCAAGGAGAAGATCACCGAAGGCCTGCAGGCCAAGGTGGGCGCTCTCCTGCTGAAAAAGAAACTGTACAGCCTGAAGGAGGAATTCGACTATTCCACCTACGGCGGCGCCCCGATCCTGGGCGTCAAGGGCATGGTGTTCAAGATGCACGGAAGTTCGTCCTCTGTCGCCGTGCGGAACGCGGTCGTCAAAGCCGCGGCTGTCTGCGAGCGCGACGTGATCGGCGAAATCGAACAGAAAATGGCGCAGTTCACGGCAAAGGAAGAGGAAAATGGAGCTGAGTAAGCTGGAACAGATCATCGGATACGAATTCCGGGACAAACAGCTGTTGCAGCGGGCTGTGACTCACAGTTCCTACGCCAACGAAAAACTGGGCAGTCCCGGAGAAGGCAACGAACGGCTGGAATTCCTGGGCGACGCGGTGCTGGGCGCCTGCGTCGGCCTGCATCTGTACAACCGCTATACGGATAAGGAAGAGGGCTATCTGACGAAGATGCGCGCTTCCATCGTCTGCGAACGTTCCCTGGGAAACGCCGGGAAGAAGCTGGGCATCAACGAATTCCTGCTTCTGAGCAGGGGCGAAGAGAGCGGAGGCGGCAGAGACCGCATCTCCATCATCGCGGACTGCATGGAAGCGATCATAGGCGCGGCCTATCTGGACGGCGGTTTCGACGCGGCTAACGAGGTCGTCCGCAAGTGCCTGAGCGAAACGGCGTATCTGTGCGAGTGCGGCAAGCTTCCCAAGGACGCCAAGACGGCGCTGCAGGAACTGCTGAGCCGCAGAGCCGCGGAGGACGGCGATCCGCAGATCCGTTACGAGATCGTTTCGGAGAGCGGACCGGACCACGCCAAGATCTTTACGTCCGCCGTATACGCCTACGGAAAACAGGCGGGAGAAGGAAGCGGAAAGAGCAAGAAAGAAGCGGAACAGCAGGCGGCGGCAGCCGCTCTGGAACGCTTTCAGACCAAGAGGTAAAGAATGTACTTCAAACGCATGGAACTCAACGGATTCAAATCCTTTGCAGATCCGGTCACAATCGAATTCACGGATGGGATGACCTGCATCGTCGGCCCGAACGGATCCGGAAAATCCAATATTTCCGACGCGATCCGCTGGGTGTTGGGCGAGCAGAGTCCCAAGATGCTCCGCGGCGGAAAGATGGAGGAGGTCATCTTTGCCGGCACCCAGAGCCGCAAGCCCAAGGGACTGGCCGAGGTGACGCTCGTGATCGACAATTCCGACCATACGCTCCCCATCGACTACGCGGAAGTGGGCATCACCCGCCGCATGTACCGCTCCGGCGAGAGCGAATATATGATCAACCGCACGCCTTGCCGGCTGCGGGATATCCGCGAGCTCATCATGGATACGGGCATCGGCGTGGAAGGTTATTCCATCATCGGCCAGGGCAAGATCGCGGACATCATCAGCAACAAGATGGACAGCCGCCGCGAGATCTTCGAGGAGGCCGCCGGCATCGTCAAATACCGCAACAAGAAAGCGGAGACGGAACGCCGGCTGGAAGGCGCCAATCAGAACCTGGCGCGGGTCAACGACATCGTGTCCGAGATCGAAGGCCGCATCGGCAACCTGAAGAAAGAATCTGAAAAAGCGACGGAATATCTCCAGATCCGCGACAAATACAAGGACGTGGAGATCAATATCATCCTGAAGAACATCGAGTCCGCCGACAGCAAAACGGCTGCCGTGCGTACGGAGATGGAAGAACTGGACCGCATCCTGGAACAGGACCGCGGCGCGCGCGCCGAACTGGAAGCGCAGCTGCGCGGTCTGCGGGAGAAAAACGCGCAGGCGGAAGCGTCTCTGGACGAGCTGCGCGCAAAACTGGCCCGCATGGCGGAGGAGATCCACTTTATCGAGAGCCGGGAGGAACTGAACAACGAGCGTTCCTCCGTTCTGGAGAGGGACCGCGTCCGCATCGAAGGGGAGAAGGCGGCTGCGGAGGAAAAACTGCAGCGCGAATCGTCCAACCTGGATGAAATGAGAAAGTCCGCGGAACTCGTAGCGGAGGGCGAAGCCGCCGCGCGCAGGGACGCGGAGGAAAAAGAAGCCGCCATGGAAGAGGTGCAGCGGCAGCTGGCAGAAAAGGAGAAGGAGCTGGACTCTGTCCGGGCTTCCATCCTGGAATTATCCGCAGCGGTCAGTTCTTCCGCGGCGGAAGTGTCCAGCCTCGAGAATCTGAAGCAGACGCTGGCTCGAAGATTGGAGCGCCTGAAGGAAGACGAAGGCCTGTCCGAGGCGGAGAGCCTTTCCGCAAGACTGGCGGACGCGGAGGAATCGCTGTCCGCAGCTCGCGCAGAGCGCACGCAGATCCAGGGGGAACTGCAGGAGACCGCGAAGAAGCGCGGCGGTCTGGAAAAGGAACTTTCCGCGGCCGCGTCCGTCATAGAAGAGATCCGGGTCGACGCCGGAAAACTGGCTGCCCGTCACAAGCTCCTGGAGGAGCTGGAACGTTCCTACGAAGGATATAACGGCGCGGTGCGCTTCATGATGCAGCAGAAACTGCCCGGCATCATCGGCACGGCAGGCGAACTGCTGAACGTACCCAAGGGCTGGGAACTCGCCATCGAGACCGCCCTGGGCGGCAACGTGCAGAATATCCTGTGCGACAGCGACGCGTCCGCGAAGAAGGCGATCGCGCTGCTGAAGGAAAAGAAGGCAGGCCGCCTGACGTTCCTGCCCGCGGACAGCATCAAGCCGGGTCCTGCGGCGGATACGATCGCGATCCAGGGCATGGACGGCTTCCTGGGCGTCGCGAGCGAACGGGTCACCTGCAAAGGCGGCTATGAGAATATCGTCGAATACCTGCTGGGCAAATGCGTCGTCTGCCGCGATCTGGACAGCGCGCTGAAGTTGTCCAAGGCGGGCGGAACGCTCCGCTACGTGACTCTGGAAGGGGAACATATCAACCCCGCCGGAGCCATTACGGGCGGTTCGTTCAAGAACAATACGGCGAACATCATCTCCCGCAAGGCGGAAAAGGAAGATCTGGAGAAGCAGATCGAGAAGACGGCCGGGGATCTGGCAAAGGCGCAGGAAAAGCGCGACGCCTGCCGCAGGGATCTGGACGCCTGCCTGCAGGCGCTGCAGGATCTGCAGGCCCGCACCGGAGCCGCGGATACGCAGATCGCCGTTCTGGAGAAGGAAACGCAGCAGCTGAAGGCCTCCGGCAAGGAAGCCAGAGACGCCGACAGCAGAAGACTTGCCGAACAGACGGATCTCGAAAAAGAGATCGCCGAAGCGGATAAGAGCATCGCGTCTCTGCGCGAAGCCGCGGAGGGCAAGACGGAAGAAAAAGCCAAGGCCGAGGCTCTGGCGGAAACGCTGGCCGCGGAAGCCGAAGACGTGCGCGCGAAGTTCGACGAAGCGCAGGCTGCCTGCACGGCTGCCCGCATGGAGGAGAACAGCGCCTCTGTCCGTCTGCGCAGCGCGAGAGAACTGGAAGAACGGGTGAAAGCCGCCCTGGACGAGATCCGCGCGGATCTGGCCGGGAAGGCTGCCGCCCTGGACGATATCGCAGCTCAGAAGACCGAGATCGAAGGCTTCGCGTCCGAAGCGGCCGCCAGCCTGCAGGAAAAGCAGGAGGAACGGGACGCTCTGGAAACGGAGGAGAAGACGCTGGCGGAAGCGCGCAGAAAGGACCAGGAACAGGCCGGCGGCCTGGAAGAAGAACGGGTCCGGCTCGAAAGCGTGCTGTACGAGCACCAGGTGAGCAAACACGACGCGGAAGTGCGTCTGGCGCGCTTCGACGCGCAGACCGAATCCCTGAAGGAGAAACTCTGGGAGGAATTCGAGATGTCCTTCGCGCAGGCGCAGGATCTGGCAGACCCGGACTTCGTGATGTCCCGCGGCGTGAAGGAATCCCGGGAATACCGGGAAAGACTGCGGGAACTGGGCGACGTCAACGTCGGCGCGATCGAGGAATACAAAGCGGTCAGCGAACGCTACGAGTTCCTGACGACGCAGCGCGACGACCTGAATCAGGCGATCGAGGAACTGACCTCCGTCATCCGGGACATCGACAAGACCATCCGGGCGCGATTCAAGGAAAGTTTCGACGCGGTCGTGGAGAACTTCGAAGCCACGTTTACGGAGCTGTTCAAGGGCGGTCACGCGAGACTGACCCTGGAAGACCCCGCGAATCCGCTGGAATCCGCCATCGAGATCGAGGCCCAGCCGCCCGGAAAGAAACTGCAGAACATGAACCTGCTGTCCGGCGGCGAAAAGACCATGACGGCCATCGCGCTCATGTTCGCGGTGCTGAAGGCGAAACCGACGCCGTTCTGCATCCTGGACGAGGTGGAAGCCGCGCTGGACGAGGCGAACATCGACGCGTTCGCGCGCTACCTGAGACAGTTTACCGATACGCAGTTTGCATTGATCACACATCAGAAGGCGACCATGGAATACGCCGACGTGCTGTACGGCGTCACGATGCCCGAACAGGGCATCACCAGGGTGCTCTCTCTGAAGTTAGGAGACCACTTTGATATCGACTAGTAAGAAAAAATCATTTTTCGGCCGTATGACCGAAAAGCTCGAGGACGTGCTCCTGATGCGTCCCAAGCCCGACGAAGAGATGCTGGAAGAACTGGAAGACGTCCTGATCTCCTCGGATATCGGCATGGATACGACGATACACATCATCGAATCCCTGCGCGACGCCATCCGTCACGACAGACTCTATACGGCGGACGATGTGCGCGCGGAGATCAAAGCGATCGTCGGGCGTATGCTGGATAAGGGCGAACGCCTGCAGCTGTGCGGGGAGACGCCTCTGTTCATCATGATGATCGGCGTGAACGGCGTGGGCAAGACCACGTCCATCGCGAAGCTGGCTCACATGCTGAAGGCTGAGGGCAAATCCGTGCTGCTCGTGGCAGCGGATACGTTCCGCGCCGCGGCTGCGGAACAGCTGACGATCTGGAGCGAACGGGTGGGCGTTCCCATCATCAAGCACAAGGAAGGCGCAGATCCTTCCGCCGTCATCTACGACGGCTGCAACGCAGCGAAGGCCAGAAATATCGACGTGGTCATCTGCGATACGGCCGGACGGCTGCAGAACAAGAAAAACCTCATGGCTGAGCTGGCGAAGATGAACAAGGTCATCGACCGGGAATTCGAAGGGGCTGCCAGGGAGACGCTGCTGGTCGTGGACGCCACGACAGGCAAGAACGCGGTCTCCCAGGCAATGGAATTCAACGAGGTCGCGGAACTGACCGGCATCATCCTCACGAAACTGGACGGCACCGCCAAGGGAGGCATCGTCGTAACGATCGCAGACGAGCTCGACTTGCCTGTGAAGTTTATAGGATTGGGAGAGGGAATGGACGACTTGAAGCCGTTCGACCCGAAGGAGTTTGCAGAGAGTATATTCGAGGGGTAAAGAGGTATGGATGAGTATTTAGGCAGACAGCACGAGGAAGAAGTGCTGCAGGCCTTCGAAAGGGTGCAGGACGAGTTCCGCGCTCTGACGGAGGAGACGGAGGGGGATCCTCTGCCGCCCGAAACGGATGTTTCAGCCGGCGATTCCGCCGCGGTATATGCCGCAGGCGAACCGTTGACGGGACGGTCCGCGAGACATGCCGGTTCCCGCAGCAAGAAACCTGCGAAACCGCAGAAGGAAACGAAGGCGGAGACGAAGAAACCTGTAGAAAAAAAGCCGGAAAAGCCTAAGAAGAAAAAGAAGAAGGGCAAGGCGGGGAAGATCATCCTCGGCATCCTGCTGTTCTTCCTCCTGGCGGGCGTCGTCGCCGCCGGCGTGGCCGGCCACTACGTGCTCGGCATCATCGAGGAGGCGCCGGAGATCAATCCGGACAATCTGTACGACCTGCTGGCGGAGAACTCCGTCGTATTCGACGCGGACGGCAACGTCCTGGAGAATCTGTTCTCGGGCGATTCGCTGCGCTCCAATCTGGAGTACAAGGAGATGCCGCAGAATCTGATCAACGCGTTCGTCTCCATCGAAGACAAGACGTTCTGGGATCACCACGGATTCAACATCATCCGTATCATCGGCGCCATTCGCGACGCCCTGAAATACGATACGAAGATCTCCGGTACGTCCACGATCACGCAGCAGCTTGCCAGAAACCTGTATCTGCCCGACGTCAAGAGCGTGCGCTCCATGAACCGTAAGATCATCGAAGCGTACTACACGATGATCATCGAGAAGAATCTGACGAAGGAGCAGATCATCGAGGCCTATCTGAACACGATCAACCTGGGCTTCAATTCCAGCGGCATCCAGGCTGCCGCGCAGGCGTATTTCTCCAAGGATGCCAAGGATCTGGACCTCATCGAGAGCGCCTGCCTCGCGACGCTGCCGCAGCTGCCGAGCGCGTACGCGCCGATCAAGCGCATCGCGACGGCGGACGTGGACGATCCGGACGCGCTGGACATCATCGAGCGCAACGACGAATACATCACGTATTATAACGACTCCTGCGTCGACCGTATGAAGCTCGTCCTGCGCGCGATGCACGAGCAGGGCTACATCACGGACGAACAGTACGAATCGACGGATCCCGTCACCCTGCGCGAGCACATCAAACCCGGCAGCAACGCCGTGGCGGATGCGGGGGTCACGTCCTACTTCACCGACTGCGCCGTCAAACAGGTCCGCGAAGACCTGATGCGCGAGCTGAACCTGAGTGAGGACGAAGCCGACCGCATGCTGTACAACGGCGGTCTGTATATCAACACGACCATGAACCGCGAGATCCAGGAGATCATGGAAGCGGTCTGGGCGGACAATTCCGGCTGGCCAACGATCAGCGGCTACCGCACGGATAAGTCCGGCAACATCATCGGCGACAACGGCAAACTGATGCTCTACAGCAAGAGCGTCATGTTCGACGATGACGGCGATTTCGTGCTGGAACCCGACGAGTTCGAGTGGCAGGGCAACGGCGATCTGAAGCTGCTTGCCGATAAGCGCCTGAACTTCTTCAAGACGTCGAGCGGCAACGGCACGGATTATTCCATCGAATTCAAGAGCATGTACGAAAAGGCTGACGGCCTGCTGTACAGCATCGAAGGCGGCAGCTGGGCGATCGCCTCCGAATACAAGACCAGAGACGATAACGGCGACATGATCGTCAGCAAGCAGTTCTTCGAGGATCATCCCAACGTGCTGAACAAGCTGGAAGACGGCCGCCTGTATATCACGTCCGACTACTTTACGCTCAGAAAGCCCACGATCCAGCCGCAGTCCGCGATGGTCATCATGGACCACAGAAACGGCTACGTGCTGGGCATGATCGGCGGCAGAAACGTGGAAGGCAAGCTGCTCTACAACAGAGCGACCGCACCGCGCCAGCCGGGATCCTCCATCAAGCCGATCTCCGTTTACAGCACCGCGCTGCAGGCCGGCGCCGACGGCAAGGGCGACTTCACCGCCGCCATGCCCCTCGACGACAGACCGGTGGTGCTGGGCGGCAAGCCCTGGCCGAAGAACTGGTATGCCGGCTACTGGGGCATCAAGAACATGCGCTACTGCATCGAACAGTCCATCAACACCACCGCGGTCCAGTGCTATCTGCAGATGGATCCCCAGTGGTGCGTGGATCAGCTGCAGGCCATGGGCATCACGAGCATCGTCGAAAGCGGCACCGTCAACGACATGAACGCTTCCGCGCTTGCGCTCGGCGGCATGACCAAGGGCATCTCGCCTCTGGAGATGTGCGGCGCCTACGCGACGTTCGGCAATTACGGCGTTTACACGGAGCCCTGCTTCTACACGACCGTGACCACGAAGAAGGGCGATATCGTCCTGCAGAAGGATCCGATCACCAGACGGGTCATGAGCGAAGAGGTGGCGTCCATCATGCTCGACATGCTGCGCACCACCGTGACGAACGGCCTGTCCAGCAACGCGAAGATCGCATGCCAGCCCTCCGCGGGCAAGACCGGTACGACGTCCGACAACTTCGACCTGTGGTTCTGCGGACTGACCCCGCAGCTGACCGGTACGGTCTGGATGGGCAACGACGTGAACATCTCGCTGCGCGAGTATTCCGGCATCGCCGCCAAGATGTGGGCGAAGGTCATGAAGGACGTCGGCGCGATGTATGAGCGCGGCGAATTCGAGATGCGCGGCGATATCGTCCGCGCGACCGTAGACAAGTACTCCGGCAAGACCGGCGTCGGCGGAGACGGGATCTCCGAATATTTCGTGAAGGGTACCGTTCAGGGCGGCGCGGAGGATTTCCACCGCGAGTGCACGATCTGCGCGGAGACCGGGTATCTGGCCACGCCGGACTGCCCGCATACCGCGACGAAGAACGGCATCGTCCGTCCGGGCGGGAACTCCTGGGAGAAGGTCATCGTGGAATCCGGTCTGCGCTCTCTGGGCGTGAACGCGGAGCCCGACGCCAAACTGGACGCTCCGGATTACTACTGCCCGGTCCATAATCCGAATCCCGCGGCATATCCGGTCTCTCCGCTGTACAATGGCGAGAGCCCCTACGACGCCGTAGAGCCGGACGAACCCGACGAACCGGAAGAGACGGACGAACAGGATAGCCAGGAGGGCGATCCGTCCGACATTACAGAGTACGATCCGAACAATCCGGATTACATCCCGGGCATCGCG
>JAEEGK010005606.1_pt1 | contig 30345 bp, 13 predicted proteins | sample 8958771 | NCBI WGS metagenome assembly JAEEGK01 (sample SAMN16246547, study PRJNA631951) | gut metagenome | biome: gut microbiome; feature: rumen; material: SC-attached | host: Bos | place: Iran: Karaj | collected 2018-10 | reverse complement strand
TGAAAAATCTTCTAAATCTGGAATATCATCATCACTCATTGATTTTAAATATATAATTTTAAATATAATAATAATTTATTTTTAAATAAATTAAACCTCTTATATTTTTACATATAAAATAAAAATATATATATAATTAAAATATATAATATCCTTAATAAAATAATTTAAACATATTTTTAAGAATTAATTTCCTTTTATTAACCTTCATATAAGAAAAAAAACATATTTTTTTCTTAATAACAATACAATATTATCGAATAATAATTTATTCATATAATTCAGTTAAAGATTCATTATTTTGAATTCTTCTAATAGCTTCAGAAATTAATAAAGAAACAGAAATTCTTTTAATCTTTTCACTATATTTAGTTTTAGGAGGAGGAATAGTATCAGTAACAATAACTTTATTTAAAACACTATTTTGAATTTTTTCAATTGCCATACCATTAAACAATCCATGAGTAGCAAAACAATAAACATTCTCAGCACCATTATCTTTTAAGCATTTAGCAGCTAAACAAAGTGTAGTTCCAGTATCAATCATATCATCAACAATAATACAATCATTTCCTTTAACATCACCAACTAAATCCATTCTACTAACTTCATTAGGTCTTGGTCTTTGTTTAATAATCATAGTAGTTCCAATATTTTTAGCATTAGTTTTTTTCATAAGTAACTGAGCAAAAGCTTTAGCACGATAAACACCACCATGATCAGGAGAAACAATCATTAATTTATTATAATCCTTAACCATTTTTTTTTTAATTAAATAATTAACCATAAGAGGAACTGCTTCTAAATTATCAACAGCAATACTTGGTTCAAAAAATCCTTGAATTTGATGACAATGTAAATCAACACACATACATCTATCAACACCAACAGCTTCTAATAATTTAGCAACATCAGCAGCTGAAATTGGAGTAAGTTTTTTTTCTATTCTATCAGATCTAGCATAACCATAATAAGGTATAACTGCAGTAATTCTTTTTGCATTTGCTCTCCTCATTGTACCAATTGTTAATAATAATTCCATTAAATTTTCATTTACTGGTGTTGATGTTGGTTGAATTATGTAACAGTCTTTTCCTCTTACACTTTCTAATAATCTTATATTGCATTCTCCATCTGCATAATGTGTTGATAAACTACCTGATAATGTTAATCCTAAGTGTTTTGCTACTTTTTCTGATAATTGAATATTTGCATTTCCTGAAAAAATTGATATTTTTTCATTGTTTAATGGAATGCAATTTCTACTTCTTATAAATGGATCTGATTGAAGTCCTGATATTATTAAAGGAATATTTGGAGCGTGGATATAGGTTAAAAATGTGTTTAGACCTATTATTCCTAAGGAGGATAAAATGAATTTGAAATTTGGGTTTGAGAACATTAAATTTTTATTATTGTTTTTGATTATTTTTATAGGGGTATTTTATTAAATATATGAAAATATTTATTTTTTATTTTTTTTATTTATTTTTTTTGAATTTTTTTAAAATAAAAATATGGAAGGAATTGATAGGATAAAAATAATAAAAAATATTTCCAATATGAGAAAATTAAGAACTAATACAGAACCACATTCATTAAATTCATCAAGTAATCATTCTTTATCTTTTATTCAATGCGGTGATGGAACTATAAAAAGAATAAGAAATAAAACTTCTTATAAAGAAATTTATTTAGAACGTTTAAATTATAATCCAACTGATATTCCTTTTAGTAAAGGAAGAAATTTAAGTTATAGTAATAATTATAATAATAAGAGTTTAAATATAAATAGTCCTGGAAATTCTTTTTATAGTAATCCTAGTAAAAAAAAGTTAAAAAGTCAAAGTTTTATTGATAATAATAAACCTTTAACAATGATTGGGAAGATTAAAGGAAAAAAAAAAAAAAAAGAAATTGAAAAATTAGTACTTAATATTGAAGATGATGAAGATGATAAAAAGAATAAAGAAAAACATAATAAAAAAAATTATAATAAAATTTCTAATATTAAAAATCCAGTTAAAGAACATAAAAAGAGAAATAATAATCAAAAACAAATTGATATTCAAAATTTTCAAATTGAAAATAATATTAATGATGAAGATGATGAAGAAAAAGATGAAAATATAAATTCAAAAATAATAGAAAAATTAGAAAAATTATCTACAGAAATAAATAGAAATATAGAAAATAGTCAAGAATTAGATACAAAAAATAATAATACAAAAGAGAATAAAAAATATAAATTTGAACCAAAAAAAAATAAACAAAAAGAAAATAATAATAATATACATGAATATTCAAAAGAAATTCATTTATCAAATAAAAAAAATCAAAATGATAATAGAAATATAGATGGTTCAGTCACTTTACAAAATTCAAAAGTTGTAGTATATAGTATTAATAATGAAAAAACTATAGAAAATGAAAATAAATATAATAAAAGATATAATGATGAAGATTTATATTCACTTTCAGGTTCTGATAATTTTCAAAAAATAAAAAATAATATTAATATAAATAAAGAAAATTCACCAATTAATATGAAACAATCAGATAAATTTTCAATTGTTTCAAATGATTCTATTTTTAATAGTAAAAATACAGATTATTTTGATACAAATAAACAAAATAATAAAAAAGAAGAAAATAATAATAATAATAATATAGGAAATAATAATAATTTTTCAGGTAAAGAAAGTTTAATATTAAATAATAAAGAAAATATACCATTTAATAATAAAGAAAATATAAATCAAAATATAAATTTAATTAATGATAATTTTGAAACAAATAATGCAGAAAGTGAAATAATAGAAAATTATGATATAAATATAATAAATGAAGAAGAAAAAAATGATGATGATAATAATTCAGAAAATTTAAATCAATTAAATACCGATTCTATAAATTCAAATAATAATAATGATGAATATAAAAAATCAAGAAATCATAATACTGAAAATAAAGATAGTCCAATTCCAACTAATTCAAGTAATAATAATGAAAATGAAGGTTATGATGAAGAAAGAGTTAGAGTATTTGATGAAGCGTTAAAAGATAATTCAAAAATGAATCTTTTTAAAAATTCAATTATTAAAGAAGAAGAAAATGAAAATGAAGAAAGTCTTCAAACTTTACAAATGAAGAAAAGTTTTAATAATAAAGAAGATATGAAAATTAATGATAATTTAAAATTAATTGATGATGATGATGAAAAAAATAAACAAACTATTGAAGTTGAAATTGATAATGATGGTTTATTAATTGAAAATAATGATTTAAATCAACAAGAAAGTGAAAATTTTGATATAAATAATTCTGAAAACTTAGATAATAAAAATTTTGATAATATTGATTCTCAAAATTTTGAAAATAATAATGATAATGATATTACTGAAGTTTTTAAAATTGAAAATAATAAAAATGAAAATAATAAAAATGAAATAAATAAAAATGAAATTAATAAAAATGAAAATAATAAAAATGAAAATAATAAAAATGAAAACAAGAAAAATGAAAATAAAAATGAAATTAATAAAAATGAAATTAATAAAAATGAAAATAATAAAAATGAAATTAATAAAAATGAAAATAATAAAAATGAAATTAAAAATGAAATTAATAAAAATGAAAATAATAAAAATGAAATTAAGAAAAATGAAAACAAGAAAAATGAAATTAGTAAAAATGAAATTAAGAAAAATGAAAACAAGAAAAATGAAATTAGTAAAAATGAAATTAAGAAAAATGAAAATAAGAAAAATGAAATTAGTAAAAATGAAATTAAGAAAAATGAAAATAAGAAAAATGAAAATAAAAAAAATGAAATTAATAAAAAAGAAATTAATAAAAATGAAAATAATAAAAATGATTTTAATAAAAAAGAAATTAATAAAAATGAAATTAATAATAAAAATAATGAAAATAAAAATAAAGATTTTATTGATAATAAAAAGAAAAAAAATGAAAAGGAAATAATTAATAATAATAAAGATGAAGAAGAACAAATATTTCAAAAAAATAAGAAAAATTTAAGAAATGTATTAAATAATGTTGATAATTTTTTTGTATCAGAACAACAAACAGGTTCATTTAATACAAATATTAAAAATGAACAAATAGATAATAATACAAACAAATCTTTAGAAAGAAAAAGAAATCTAAATCAAGACAAAAATAATAAATTAAATGTTTTAACAGTTAAAAATTTAATTTCAGAAAATAAAAACGAAACAAGTAATTCAAATGAAAAAGAAAAAGAGAAATATAAAAATAAAACAAATGAAAAAAATGAAGTAAATGAAAATAAATTTAATGAAAAAAAACTTAAAATTTCACCTCAAATAATAAATTATTCATCATTAAATATTAAAAAAATAATACCATTAAAAATAAATAAAATCAATTTTTCAATAAAAGAATCACCAAATTTAAAAAATAATGAAAATAATATAAAAAATAATATAGATGAATCAAATAATAAAAACATATCAATGTTAAGTTCAATTCAAAAAATTCAAAATGAAATATCAAATTCAAAAATAAATCAATCAACAATATCAAAGAATACAGTAAACAATAATAATTATACAAATTCAAATACAATTGCTCCATTAACTCCTTCAGAAAGATTTTTACTTAAAGAAGATTTTATAAATAATGGAATTAATATTAAGAAAAAAAATATTAATAATGATAATAATGATATTATGGAACCAAATTTTATTCCTAAAAATCCTGACAATAATAATAATAATATTCCTGAAATAAATGAAATTGATGATTTTATACAATTTTTAAAAATTAAAAATCAAAATCAAAATGCATCTTTATCTTCATTAATTCAAATAAAAAATCAATTAAACAATTATAAAATAAATAAAGATAATATTTTAAAAAAGAAAAAAGAATTTCATAAAAGAATAAATACACAAGATACTGATTTTTTATTAGAATCTAATAATATCAATCATGAAAATCCACAAATAAATAAAATAAAATATGATAATCATTTAAATAATATTAAAATGAATAATATAAAAACTAAAGTTATTGAACAAAAAAAAAATATTATAAATAACACAAATTCTAATTCATCATTTTCAATTCCTAAAAATAATAATAAGAAAGTAAATGGAATTAAATATCAAAAATCATATAAAAGTATTTTTGATGTTAAAGAAGATAATATAAATTATAATGATAAATATAAATTTAATTTTTTTGGTTTAGATAAAAATGAAGAAATAAATCTTCTCACAAAAAATAAATCAACAATTAATATAAAACAAGATATAATGAAACAAGATTTTTATAAAGAAAAAGATAATTCACAAATAATGTTTCAAGGATTTAATAATGAAATAAAAATACCTAAAGATAAATATTTAAATAAAGTTAAAGAAGATGTTAAAAAATATGAAAATAAAAAGAAACAAGATTTTAATATGAAATTTACTAAAGTAAATATTCCAATTCAAAAAAATATATTACCTCGTTCTAATACATCGAATTCTCTTAGAAAAAATAATATAAATAATGAAAATATAACGATAATGCCTGCTAATACTTTAGAAGATGTTATTGATGCTCGTGCAAAAAATTTTTCAAAAAAATAAATATTTTAATATACATAAAATATTATAATTATTTAATTTTTAATATAAATTTAATTTTTTGAATTTAATTTATAAAAATAATTTTTATTTATTTACTTAAATAAAAAAAATATTAATAATTTTCTAAATATAAAACCAACATAAATTCATAATTCAAAAAATAAAAATATATTAAAAAATAAATTTAAAAAAGAAAAATCATTTAAAAATATAAAAAAATGTCAAGTGATGAAAAACTTCAATTGGTAGCATTTTCAACAAATGATACAACAGACACTCCAAACGAAATAATAAACATATTTTTATCAAAACATACTCATTCAATATTAAAACAAAGTAAACATGCATATGCGTTTCAAACAGAATTACCAGGAACAAATAAACAAACAAAAATAATGATATATTCAATATTAGATCTTCAAAAAGAATATCCAGGAATAAAAGATGTAAATTGTTATATAATGTTTATTGATACTGAAAAAGAAGAATCAACTCAATTATTTAATGATATGATTGTTTATTTTAGAGAATATTGTAATACTTCAAAAAAAATTTATGTTGTTGCTTTAGAAACAAATGATTTTTCAAATCCAGTTTTAAATAAAAGTGATATTTGCGGAAAATTTGATGAAAATCAATTAACTTATGAATATAATACTATGAATTTAGATGATAATAATAGTGTTGAAGAAATTTTTTTAAAAATTTTAGATTATTGTTTAAAAAATCCTATTAAAAGTGCTTCTAATACAACTCAACAAGAACAAGTTGTAGATAAATCTTGTAACATCTTTTAATTTTATAAAAGTATTTATTTAAAAAAATAATTTTGAAGAAACTTTTAATTTTAAAAATTTTTTTTATTATTAAAATATTTTAATTTCATTTTTTATTTAATTATTCTTTAATAATTGTGTTAATGTTTTCTTAAATTGAGTTAAATTATTTTCATTTTTAATTATATTAGAAAGTGTTGTTGCATTATTGAATATAATATCTTTTTGTATTTTTGAATTTAACATAATGTTAACAATATGTATTAAAATTTTAATAATAATATCCTCACTTGAAGGATCATTTCTTTTAAATGATGGTTCTTCTTTTACACTTATATTATACCATTCTTCCCAAAATATCATTTTGGTTAATAAATTAATTCCTTTTAATTTAGGATATAAACTATCTATTAATAAATTTTCTTTTTTATCATCTAAATAATATAATTCAGATGATTTAATTAATAATATAACACTTGATATATTTTCTATATTTTCATCTAATTTTAATATTGATAATATAGCATTATATATTACAGTTGTTAATAATGTAAAAGAACTTTTATTTATTACTTTTTTTGTTTTTTCTGAAATATTCTTTTGATATAAAATATCTATAAAAAAATTTCTACCAAATGAACTTTCAATACAATTAATTAATTGTTTTTTATCTTCATTTTCATTTATTTCTTCACATTTTAAAACACGTGTTAAAATATCTTTTATATTATCTTTAATATCATCTTTCTCAATATCTGTTAATATCCATTCTGGCTTTTTACCATTAATTCTAATACAAGAATTTTTTTTTTCTTTATTTAATAATTCTCTTTTTTCAAATAATAAAGCTTTTGCTGTAATCTGACTTTTACCTTGACTTTTTGTATTGACATTTATAGGTGTATTTGGAATATGATAATAATTATATGAATTTTTATTATCTTCATATTCAAATTTTATTGCTTGTCCTATTAATCTTTTATCTTCTTTTGTTATTCCTTTTTTATTACAAAAATCTGAATTTAAAGAATATGTTGATTGTAATATATTTTTTAATTCTTCTAATGTGGAAAATTGTTCTTTTGATTTTAAGAAATATGGTTTTATTGAATATATTTTTTCTATTTCTTTCAATTTTGCACATGCTTTAATAAATTCACCTGTCATTTTTTCATTTATATATCTTTCCTTTTCTTTCAATTCAGAATATAATTTTGTTCTTTCTATAAAATAACTATTACTATTTTTTTTTATTGAATTTTGAATAAATAATTGAAATATTTGTGTTTCAGTTAATTCTTTATAAAATTTTTCATCTGCTTTAGGTCTTGAATTAAGTAATGAATTTGTATTAAATAAAGGATAATCTTCAATAACTGTTAAATAATTTCTATAATCATAAAACATTTCAACAAAAATTTGCATAATTAAATTATAAATTAAAATATTTGTATTTTTTTTATATTTATTATCTTTCTTACCTTTTTCATATAAAGTTTTAATATTATATAATTGATTATATAATTCTTTTTCAATATGTTTAGGTAACATAGGAATATTTTCATTTATTTTTTTAGTAATTTTAACTTTTTTAGAAGATTTATCCCAATTAATATCAATAGTATTATTTAAAGTATGAACAATATAAACACCTTCTTCAGCTTCATCTAAAATATCTTTTGCATATTCATAAAGATTAACATGAATTCCATTAATAAAAGGAAGAAATGCTTGTAAATATTTTAACATTTGAGCAGACATAATTGGAATAAAAGTATGAATCCATTGAAAAGGATAAATCATTGAAATAAATGCATTAGTAACTTCTCCTAATCTTTGTAATTCAGAATCAACAAATAATATTTTTTGTTCGAAAATAATTAATCTAAAAATTAAAATGATATTTTCAACTGAAAAATGATTAAATAAACAAGAAGGATTTGGTCCAATTAAAATTAAATCTTCTAAATAAGGATTAATTATTTCATTCATATTTGGAATAAAAGGAAGTGGAAATTCAATTTTAATATGTTTTTTAGGAAAAGGTATTTCTTTAACTAAATATTTAATTAAATTATGTAAATCATCACCACTTGAATTATAAATAGAAATAACAGATTTAATTGATTCTAAACACTTTTCCATTTGATTAAAAAAAGGATATCTTGATATTAAACAAAGGCAAAAAGGAATATTAACAATTTCTCTAAAATTCAACTCACTATATTTTTCTAATTTAACTTGTATTTCTTCTTGTAATTTTTGATCAGTTTCAATAGATTCATAATATTCATTGCAAAATTTCATAGTTTGAAATCTAATAGGATGAATTTTATATTGTTGAACAAAATTACTATTCATCATTCTAATATAAAAATGATAAGTAACAATATAAAATCTATCTCCAGTTTGATTAGTAATTGAACTATAATAATTTTTAACTGTAATAGGATTAGTATCTTCTTCATAACATATTTTAATACCACTTGGAAAACAAATTGAAGCAGCTAAATTATTAATTTCTAAATCTTTAGTATCTTTTTCAGGGTAACGATAAATTATTTCTGGCTGCATTGCTGGTAATGATGAACAGTCTTTATGACCACAATCTGCTTTGTAAGAATCTGAATTTTCTTCTATTTTACCATCTTCTTTTGGAAAGGATGTTATAAAAAAACCCTCACAGAATGATTCGTTTTTTACTTCTTCTGGTATTTCTATTGGATTTAAAAATATGTCGTTGGTATTGTTATTATTATTTAATGGTTGTTGGTTATTTAATTTTTGGATTGGTTGATTTGTAAAGGTGCTTGAATGATATAAATTTAGGGTTTCTTGATTTTTGATTTGAGGAATTGGTGTTGATGTTTGTTTTTCAAATGATTTTATTTCTTTTATTTTTTGAGATTGAGATAGGATATTTTGATTTGGTTCTTCTTTTTTTATTTCTTCTTTTGTTATTTCTTCTTTTTTTATTTCTTCTTTCTTTAATTCTACTTTTTTTATTTCTTCTTTCTTTAATTCTTCTTTCTTTAATTCTTCTTTCTTTAATTCTTCTTTCTTTAATTCTTCTTTCTTTAATTCTTCTTTCTTTAATTCTTCTTTTTTTATTTCTTCTTTCTTTAATTCTTCTTTTTTTATTTCTTCTTTTTTTATTTCTTCTAATATAGGTTGTTCAATTTTTTGAGGTTCATTTATTTCTATTTTTTTATTTTCTATTTTTTTTGGATCTATTTCAATTTTTGATTCGAATAATTTGATTTGTTCTAATTTATTTTGGTCAAATTTACGTTGAGGAAATTTCATTGGTTCTGTTTTTTGTTGATTTACTTTTGATTGCAGTTTTAATTGTTCTATTTTTTGTTGAATACTATTTAAATGTTGGAATTTTGGTGGTTCATTAGTTTTTTTTTCTTCTATTTTTGGTTCATTAGTATTATTTTCTTCTATTTTTGGTTCATTAATTTTATTTTCTTCTATTTTGGGTTCATTAATTATTTTTTCTTCTATTTTTGGTTTATCAATTATTTTTTCTTCTATTTTTGGTTCATCAATTTTTTTTTCTTCTATTTTTAATTCATTTGATTTTTTTTCTTCTATTTTTGGTTCATCAATTTTTTTTTCTTCTAATTTTGGTTTTTCAACATTTAGTTCTTCTTTTTTTGGTTCATTAGTATTTTTTTCTTCTATTTTTGCTTCATCAATTTTTTTTTCTTCTATTTTTGGTTTTTCAACTTTTAGTTCTTCATTTTTTATATTTTCTATTTTTGGTTTTTGTTCAATTTTTACTTCTTCATTTTTTATATTTTCTATTTTTGGCTTTTGTTCAATTTTATTTTCTTCTTTTTTTGGTTCATCTTTTTTAACTTTTATTGGTTCTTTCTTTATATTATTATTAGTAGAAGAAGTATTTTTTTCAAACATTTGAATTCTACTCATTATAGAATTAAACTTAATGTTTTCAGATTTCCCTTCATTATTCATATTTTAATTCTTTATTTTAATTAATCTATTATTAAATTAAAAAAATAATTTTTTAAATATGAAAGCCTAAAAAATGAAAAAAATATAATAAGACAAGAATTAAAATCAAAAAATTTAAAATTATTAATGAATGGAAATAAAAAATCAAAAAATAAAAATGAATATAAGTAAAATAATCAATAGAAAAAGCATATTTAATTGAGTATATAAAACCTCATTAACTACGCTTTACTTAATTTTCTTATGATAAAATAAGAAAAAAATTTTATAAAAAAAAATAATAAACATTAAAAATAAAAAAAAAGTGCGTAGGAGGAGGACAAAACACTTTAGAACCAATGAACAAAGGAACAAGGACAAAAAAAGGAAAGGCACTTTGGCTTATATTTATTAATATATTTTAAGGATAGGCTCTGAGACTCAAAGCAAAAAAAAAATCATTTGCACATTTTAAATTATTTAGGTTAGGCTTATTATTATTTATTATTGGTTTTTTTGTAATAATTCAATTAAATCATTTTTTTTTGCATTTTTAGGTATTGTTATTCCTTTATTTTTTAATTCATTTTTTAATTTCTCAACTGTCATATTCTTATAATTAATTTCAACTATAAGTTGAGAATTTTATTTATTAAATAATTTAATTTTTACCTTCTTCATTTTTTACTTCAGAATCATTTTTTTCTTCTTCCCCATTTTTCTGTTCATTACCAACATCCCCACTCTGTTCTTGATTTTCTTCAATATTTTTTTCATTAACAACATTATTATCATTCCCTTGATTATTAATATTTCCCCCAATTTCATTATTATTAATATTCTCACCCCTAAAAAATAATAAAATAAATAAAAAATAAATTAAAAAAAAAATATATCTTACATAGTATTATTATTTTCTTCATTTTCATCTCTTTTAACATCAATATTTTTTTCATTTTTCTTACCATCATCCTTAATATTTTTTTCACTTTTTGATAAGCTTTTACTCCTATCACTCTTAGAGCTTCTACTAAAAGAATTATCACCAGATCTTCTATTAGAACTAGAACTTCTACTTCTATAACTACTTTTACTACTTCTTCTTGAACTACTATGTCTTCTTTTTCTTTTTGGTGTTCTTGATCTACTTGAAGAAGAAGAACTTGAATGTTTTCTATAATGACGTCTTCTTCTTGGTCTTGATGATGATCTTCTGTAACGACGATGACGATAACTTCTTGATGATGAACGTCTTCTACGTTCTGGACAATCACGAGCATAATGACCACTTCTACCACAACTGTAACATTTACCACGGGGACTTAAGGAACGACGACGGGAACCTTCATATTTCTTTGATTTTTTACTCCATTCTATGTTTAATTCTCTACCACCCATACTCTTCTTTTGTAACTTTACCATTGCTTCTTCTGCATCCTTCTCGTTGTCAAATTCTGCAAAGGCAAATGCACCTTTGTAATTTATTTTACATGGACCATATTTTGAAAATTCATTTTCTAAATCAGAGGCACTTACATTGTTTGATATGTTACCGATGAATAAAGATGACATTTTTAAATATTATTTATTAAATCTTTATTAATATTATAATTTTTTTTTCTATTAAAGATAAAAAATTATTTTTTTGTATTTTTCATTTTTTGGAATATTATATTTTAAATATTGATATTTTTTATAATGTTCTCAAAAAAATGAATAAATATATGTAATATATTTAATATATTAAGACTTTGTAATAGATCTCAATTAAAAATATTATTTATATTCTCTCAAAGTTAACTCAAAATAAAAAGAATATGATTAATTTTTTTTTCATCAATCTTTTATAATTTTATTAATTTAAAAATTTGAAAATTCAAAAATTCATGTTTAAAAATAACTAATAGATAATTTATTTGATTAAATATTAATCTTAAATATTAAATGAGTAAATCAAAAACAATAGATAACTTTACAAAATTATATTTAACCTATTTTGCCTTAAATGATATAAAAAATAACTTTTTATTATCATAATTATAACTTTTTTTAAAAATTAAAAAAAAATTTAAAAAATAATATTTTTATAGTTATATTTAATTGAGAATATCTTTTAAATTTAATTTAGGATTTTTACTTTGTTCTTTTATTTTAGCACATTTAAAAGATAATTGATGATAAATAGAAGATAAAAGTCTTATTTCTTCATTATGTAATTTTTCTTTTTGTTCTAATTGATTTTTATAATATTCAATTGCTTCATCTCTCTTTTGCATTTCTCCAGGAACTTTTCCTATTTTATTATTTAAATCTTTTAATTCTTGATCAACTTTTCTTATTCTATCATTTTGTTTTTTTATTAAATCTTCTTTTTCTTTTAATTGTTTTTTTAAATCAGCATTTTCATTTTCTGTTAATTGTTTTAATTTATTTTCCATTTCTATTAATTTAGTATCAATTTGAGTATTATCACTTTTATTTTGAAGAGAATTAATATAAATTTGATTATTTTTTGTAAATTCTTCAAATTTAGAATTTTCTTTTTGTGATATTTCTAATTTATTTTCTAATTCTTTTACTTTTAATTTATATTCATTTAAATCTTTTGTTATATTATTTATTGTTTCATTATATTGACTTTCCATTGATGTTTTTGCTTGTTGTAAATTTAAATATTCATTTTTTGCTTCTTCTACTTTATCCATTAAATCTGTTATTTTTGAAATAAATGTTTGATTTTCTTTTTTAAATTGAGAATATTTCTCAATTTTTTTATTTAATTTATCAATTTGAGAATTTTGTTCTGTTAATAATTTTTTATTTTTTTCTAATTCTTCTGTTAAATTATTTTTCTCTTTTGTTAAATTATCTTTATCATTAATTAAAATATCCATTTTTGTTTCTAATTCTAAAATTCTCATTTTTAATTCTTCTTCATATTTCTGTTTATTTTCTTCATTAACAATAGTTCCTAAAGTAATTCCAGTATTATTATCATTATTTCCATTATTTTTTTCATCTAATAATAATCTTTTTTGTTCTCTTAATTGATTAATTTCACCTTCACTTTGAACAATTTTCATTCTATAAGTATTATTTTCAATTTTCATTGCATTTAATTTTTCTTCAAGTAAAACAATATTTGAATTTAATTCTTCAATTTTTTTTAATAAAATACTTCTATCATCCATACTTTTTAATCTTTTAATTTCTTCTTCTTTTTCTTTATTACTTCTTTCACTTTGTAATAATCTTTGTTTAATTGCATACATATCTTCCATTGATATTTTTTTCATTTGTTTTTTTAAAACTTCATATTTAACAGAATTTTCTTTTAAAGTTCCATTTTCTTTTCTCAAAGCAGTAATTTGATTATTTAAATCTTCAATTTTTTGTTCAGTTCTATTTTTTAATTCATTAAAACTTTTTTCTTTTGCTTCTAATTTACCTTTTAATTCAGATAATTGAATAGATAAATTAATATTAAATTCATATTCATTTTGATTATTTTGAATATTTTCACTTTCTTTTCTTTCAACAGTTGCAATTAATTCATTATATTTTGCTTCAGATTCTTTTAAATTTAATTCATAAGTATAATTTTGTCTTGTTAAATCAGTAATTTTATTTTGCATTTCTTGAATTTCTTCAGTTAATTTTAAACATTCTTTCTCAGCATTTTCTACTCTAAACCATAACATAGTATTTTCATTTTCTTTATCTTCATCTTCTGCATTATTAGTTTCACTTTTTGGTTTTTCTTCATTTTCTTCTACTGGAATTAATTCAATTAAAATTTGCATTAATTCATTTGAAATATTTTCAGATAAATTTGTCATTATTGATAAATAATATTCTCTTTTATCACATTGTGCTGATATTGCTACTATTAATTGACCTAATTTACATAAATTAATATCACTTGTATCATTTGGTTTAAAGTAATTATTATCTAATTGATTTTTTATTACATATTGAAAAAAATTTTGTATTCTTTGATATATTATTGTCATATTATAATTTCTATTTGATTCTGTTTCATCTGGAAGTAATGCTAAATCTTTAAAAAAATTTTCATCAAATTCTGATATTATTGATTGAATTAATATTGGATTTTGTAATTCTGATATTGATTGTAATTTATTTTCTGGAATACAATTAAAAGATGAATTTATAAACATTAATACACTTTCTTTTCTTATTATGTTTTTCATTTTTTTTTCTTTTTTTTCTTTGATTTAATATTTTTTATATTTAAAAAAAAATTTATATAATTCTTATTTAAAATAATATATTTCTAATTTTTTTATTTAAAAAAAAAACAATCAAAATAATTTAGTAATTAATAAAACAATTTTTTTAATTTTTTTTTATAATCACATATTATTAAACCCATTAACAAACTCTTCAAAATCAATTTCCCCATCACCATTATCATCAAATTTACTATATAATTCAAACAATTGTTTTTTTTCTTCTTCATTTTGTGGTTTAATCATATCACAAAATTCATCAAAAGAAATTTTACCAGAACCATCAGTATCATAACTTTTAAAACATTCAAGTAACTGTTCTTTCTTAACCATTTTTCTATAATCCATTAAAGCAGAAACAAATTCAGTATAATTAACTAAACCATTTTTATCAACATCCATTTCATTAAACATATTAACAACATCATCAGCATTCATTTTACCATCAAATTTACATTCTTCAACACCTTTTCTAATTTCTTCCATTGATAATACACCATCATTATTTTCATCTAAACTCTTAAACATTTCTACAAATTTCATAGTATCTTCTTCATTTAAATGAAAAGCAGTAAAATTAATAACACTTTTTTGCATTAAATTTAAACGAGAATAATCTCTAATATGATTCCAATCAACACCAATTCCTAAATTTTTAGCATGAGGAGCATTTTCTTTAATCCATTTAGTTTCTAAAATATCAGCAGCAGAAGGTCTTTGTTCCATAGGAACAAAAATACTTTTTATAATATCTTTAGCATCTTGAGAAACATTTTCAAATTCTTTATAATTCATATCATATTTCATAGAACAAATTTTTTGTTTTAATTCTTCTTCATCACCACTATAAAAAGGTGGTTTACCACAAAGCATAATATACATAATAACACCACAAGCCCAAACATCACATTTTTCATTATATTTACCAGTAATAACTTCAGGTGCCATATAAAATGTAGTACCAACTGCACCTTTCATTGTATTATTATCACCATCGAATACTTTACTTAAACCAAAATCTATTAATTTAACTTGTGAATCTTCTGCAATTGTACTAAATAATATATTTTCTGGTTTTAAATCACGATGACATACACCATGTGCATGTAAGTAATTTACAGCTTGTAATATTTGCTTTAATATTTTAGCGGCATCTTTTTCTGTATACATTTTATTTTGTTTTGCTCTTTTTGCTAATCTTTCAAAAAATTCTCCTCCTGTACATTCTTCCATTATTAAATATATGAAAACATTGTCTTCAAATATGTCATATAATTTAATTATGTTTGGGTGATCTGTTGCTCGAAGGAGATCTATTTCTGTTTTGAATCTTGCTTTGTTTGTTATTTTACGTTTATTCATTTTTTTACATGCATATATGTGACCTGTTGCTATTGATTGGACTCTAAGAACGTGACCGTAGGAACCTTGACCTAGTTCTTTTATAAAGTTGTAACTTTGGTTTATGTTTGCGATATGCTCACCTATGAAATGAGATTTGCTAATCATTTTTTTTTTTAATGTATTTTTTTATTTAATTTTATTGTTGTTATTTTATTTTTTTTCTTTTTAATTTTTGGTTTTTTTGGATTTTTTTCTTTTTTTGAAATTTTTTTATTCTATAATTTATACAATTATTTTTTTTTTTTCGTTTTCTCTTTTATATAAAATCTTTTTAATTAAATAAAAAAAAATAATAATTAAATAAATAATATTAATTTCAATTTTTAATATCATTGTAATCTAATAATATACATACTTTATATACAAATATTTTAAATCATAAAAAAATAAAATATAAATAAATAAATTGACAAATATTAATATAATAACTCATTTGTTAATAATATTCATAATCATCACTATCATCATTAATTTTTTGAATAATCTTATTTTTTTTTGAAGTATTAATATAAATTCTAGGTACTTTCTTCTTTTGTCTAATAATTAATTTACTAGTCTTTGCTAATACTCTCTCAATTTTTTCATTAAAACTTCTTTGTGCTTTTTCTTTAAGTTCTTTAATTTTTTTAATTCTATTTTCTCTTTCAATCTTTTTTTTAACTTCTAAATAAGCTGCATTATTAATTTTTATATATTCTCTTTTATATTTTATTAATTGATTTATTCCTCTTTCAATATCTTGAAGATATGTAATAGAATTCATTGATTCAGTTAATTCTCTTTTAATTGAAATAGGATATTTTTCATTAATATTAACATAAATTTCAAAAATTTTATCATCAATTAAATCTAAATCAACTTTTTTATTTTTATTTTTTTTAAATTTAATGCCTTTAATATAATTTTTCAAATAATCATTTCTTATTTTCACTTCATTTAGTTTTTGATAATATTTATTTAATTCATTTTTATAAAAATTATCTATTTCAAAATCTTTGGTAATTAAATCCATTTTTTCTTTATAAATATCTCTCATTTTAATTAATTCATTTTGAGATTGATTAAACTCAATTAAACATTTTTGAATATTACTTTCAATTTTATTTAACTTTGATTTAAATTCTTTAGGACAATTAAATATTATTCTTGGTTCTCTTATTAATTTTCTTCCAAAAACAATTTCTTCAACTTCTCTCATTGATAAATTTTTATTTTCAAATTCATTAATTTTTCTTTCAAATATAAAATAATTTGATAAATGATTTAAAGTATCTAAATCTAAATAATAATCATTTTGATCTTCTATTGTAAATTTTTCTAATTGAGTAGTTCCATTCTTAACACATAATAAAAAAAATTTATTATTCATACTTTTTCTATAAGATCTTTCAATTTTTGCTAATCTATGATTCAATAAATAATTTTCAGTAAAACATTCATCTTTTTTCTTTAATAATATTTCATTATATTCTGTTTCTTTTTTTAAAGTTTTTTGTAAATGTACATAATATTTTTCTTCATCTCTAATATAAGCTTTAATTAATTTTAATCTTTGAATTAAATTATAAATTTCAAGATTACATAATTCAATTTGAGTTTTTATTCCTTCATTATATTTCTTTACTTCATTTTCTTGCAACATTTTAACATAATTTGAATAAACCATTTCTTTATTTTTAATTGAAAATTGATGAAGTGATTCTGCTCTACTATGTTTATATAGTTGATTTACATTTGAAAGTGTTAAATTAAATGTTTTGAATATTTCTGGTTTACTATTTTGAGAAGTTAAATATTCTTCTACATTATATGAAAATTTCCTTTTATTTCTTCTATGTGTTTGTCTTGATGTTGATAAAAGAGAATTATTTGTTATTACACTATTATATAAAGGTATATTATATATTGTATTATTAATTTTAGCTAATGTTAAATTTTTTTTTCTTGATTCTGGGATATAAAATTTTGTTTTCCCATCTTTCTTTTCTTCTTCTTTTATAAATAATTTTTTATATTCTAAATTATTATGTATTAAAGAACGAATTGAATTTTTATGAAATGAACGATATTTATTCTCATTTTGGTTTTTTTGGTAAATATTTACCTTTTTTTTTAAATATTTTAAATCTTTAATCATTCTTTGAGTATTATCTAATTGACTTGAAATATCTGTCTTTTCTGCTGAAGATGATGAATAATAGGTATGATAAAAAGTATTCATTTTATTAATTTAAAAAAAATAAAATCTAAAATTTTAAATTTATTATGATTATTTTATTTTTTTTAATATAATTTATGTAAGTTATTTAAAAATATAATTATTTTTTTTAAATATAATTTTTATTTTCTTATTAATTAATTTGTAATTATTGTTGTAAATATGCATAATTATTTTTATTATGAATTAATAACAAGTAATTATATTTAATTTATTGATTAAATTATAATTAATTTAATATATTATTTTATGAATTTTTATTTATTTTTGTATAATTTTCAATTGCAATATTTAAATTAACAAAAAAATTTTCTAAAATAAATTTTTGATTATTTAAATTTATATTATTCAAATTAAATTCAAAAAATCTAGATGAATTTGAGAAATTTTGATTTTGAGTATAAGCAAAATCACTCAATGTAAAAAATCCTTCATTATAATCAATATCATAATTAATCGCATATTCAAAAGTAATTGTAAAATTACTAATAAAAATAGTGTCTAAAGCAATAATATAATTATTATAATTAAAAGAATCATATGAAAGATAAGTTATTTTTTGATTTTTTTCTTCTTTTTTATAATAATCAATAAAAAAAAATGGTCCATTATTATATAAAAAATTAAAAACTCTTTCTAAATTTTTATTAACGTCAATAATTGAAAATTTATTATTAATATCATCAATATATAAATTTTTTAATTTGACTGCAAGATTTTCAAATTCTTTTTCTATTATTCCCTTTATTGAAGGAATTTGATACAATGGTTCATTTTTATTATAATTAATTATTTTTTTATGAAATAAAAATTCAAATTTTATTGAATGTTCATTTTTTTTATTTATAAATTTAAATTCATCAACTAGAAATTCCATTAAGTAATTTTTCATATCTATTTCATTATTATATTTTTGTCCTATAAATAAATCTGAAATTATTAAAATAGAACAATTATATTTTACAATAGTGTAATTATTATCATATATAAAATATTCAATATTTTCACATTTTGGTTCTAAAAAATGTATTTTATAAGAAGTTATTTTAAATGATAAATCATCTTCTTTTTTTAATATATTTTTTTCTTCATATTGATAAGTGAAAAAAACTTTATTAATTGCTTGATTAATTGAACATAAAATTGAATTCACTTTACAAGCTTCATCTAAATTATCGTATTTTTCTTTAGAAAAAATAATTGATATATATAAAATAATATATATAATTAAAATTTTTCTCATTTTTTTAATAAATTATTTTTTTATTTTAAAAAAAATTGAATGTCTAATATAAATGAATTGTCAAATTGTTTAATAATAATTTTTCATGTTTCTTCAAAAAATAATAAAAAATTGGTTCCTATTTTGAAAATGATAAAAGATGTAAAAAATATTCCTTCTTATATTTTAAGTATTGAAAAATCATTTGATGAGAAAATTATACTCATAAAAAATTTATATTCATTATTTCAAGAAAATCCATCTTTAATAAATTTATTTAATAAAGAATGTAAATATTGTAAGGAAACTTTTATGGAATCAATTATAAAATTATATTTGGAAAATATTGAGGAACAAGAAGATATTTTTAATTTTATTAAATTATGTTATGAAAATATTTTAGTTGATAAAAATACAATTGATATAATTTATCAAAATTTATCTAAATATTTTTATAACGATGCAAAAATAAAATTAAATGAAAAATATTTTTTAAAACATTTAAATCTTTTAAATATACTTTTAGAATCAAAAAAAAAAATTGATTATGAAAATAAAAATTATATTTATTTTAATGGTCTAAATAGTGGTTGTTTTTTTAAATTAAATGAAATTGATTCAACAACAATGAAAGCAGATAATCCTTTATTTCAATTTGGTTTATTTACATGTTTTTGGATTAAACTAAATGAAAATATTATAGATGAATATTTTAATATAAATAAAAATATTAAGATAAATTTAATAAAATTAGATTTTGAAGAAGAAAATATTAAAATATCATTGATTAACAAAAATATAATAGAAATATCAATTTTTGATATAATAAATTCAAAAATTGAATTAAAAAAGAATGATTTTATTTATGGAAAATGGAATTTTATTGCAATTAATATACAAGAAAATGATAAATTATATTTTTATATAAATGAAAAAAAAGTTTATATATCTAACCAAATAATAAATGAAGGAAATTATCAAATACAACAATTTAAATATTTTGAAAATTTAATTGGACAAGTTACATCAATATTTTTTTTATATCAATCAGTTGAAGAAGAATTTATAAAATATCTTTCAACATTAAAATATGGTTTTTATACAGATATAATTACAAATGACTTTTTTTCTAATTTTCTTCCTCAAAATAATACATTTATTCCTGATTTTTTAAAAAAAGATTCTAAGAAAAATAATGATAAAGAAAAGAATGAAGTTTTATTATGGGGTTCTTCACTTAATTTAGTAAAAAAATTATCAGATTTAAATAATATATTTTTTTTATTTACTCCATTTTTATATAATGAAAAAAAAAATTGTTTAGATGATATTTGTTCTAATTTTATTGGATATTTTGGAGATTTAGATGGTGTTTCTAATTATCAAAATATTACAATTAATACATTGGGAGGAATTAATAATTTATTACCTATAATTGAATTAATGATTTATCCTTTATATAATTCGAATAAAATAATTTATAAAAATATTGAAAAAAATATTTTATCTGAAGAAGTTTTTTATCAATTTATTTCTTTAATTAGTTCTATTATATGTGACAATCATTTTAACCTTAATGATGCAATGGATAACAACTTTTTTAATTGCTTGAGTATTTTTATTGAAAAGATTCCAGAAGAATTTTTTAGTGAAAGATTAGTTTTCAAATTTACAGAAATTTGTTATTTTAATTGTCAAGATTTAATGTATTTAAAATCACCTAATACAAGTAATAATTTTAATAATTTAATATTTTTAAATGAAAAAATTATTAGTAAAATTTTAAACAAAGAATTAATTTTAAAATATTGGAAAGATATATTCAATTTAAATCAACTTTTAGATGATTCAATAAATTTATTACAAACTAATTATAATACTCTATTATTAAGAAATTATGATGAATCTAGATATAATAAATATTGTTGTAAATATCATTCTGATTTATTTGAAAATGAAAATATAGTTGATAATAAAAATATTAAATCTTTAAGATATTATTTAGAATCATTTTTAAATAATCTTTTATTAATTATAACGAAGGATAATGATTGGAATAATTATTTAAATATATTCAATTTACTAACTTTAGATATTTCTCCTTGTCTTCAAATATTTATAATTGATTTATTTATTAATTTATTTTCTCAAAAAAATGAAATTGATATACAAATAAAGAAAAAAAATTTTGAGTTTTATTTAAACAATAATATAATTGAAATATTGCTTTATGTTTTTATTGTTGGATTACTTGATGTAAAAAATAAAGTAATTGATTTATTACAAATATTGCAAATAAATTATCAAAAAGAGTTTGATTTATATTTAAAAGGAAAGAAATTAGATAAACTTTTTATAAAAGTAATTTATATATATTTATTACATGAAAATATATTTTTTAAAGGAAAAGAAAATGATACAAAATTAGAAAATAACTTTAAAAATATAAATAAAAATTACAATAAAGAAAATAATAATAAAGATTTAAATTATGTCAAATTGAGTAAATATTTTAATAAATCAATTTATGAACAACAAAAAAATGATATGTTCAATAAATTATTTACATGGTTCAATATTTTATTAACAGAAAAAAATAAAAAAAATACAGAAATTATTCAATTTATATTAAATCTAATAATGAGGATTTCTTCTTATTCTGATGAGAAGAATACATTAAAATTTATCCAATTATTAATTAATTTATATGAAAAAGAAAATATGAAAGATTTTTTCCAAAATTTTAACTTATTTTGTTGGATTATTCATTCAATTTATATCAATTATTTAAAAAATTATTCAAATGATATTTTGAAAATACTTATTGATGATTTTATCAATATTTTTAAATTAATAATTACTAATAATTTAGATAATGGAATATATCTACAAAAAATGATAGAGTATATCAATTTATATATTTTATTCCTTAGAAATATTTATTCAAATCAAATTAACAAAATAAAAGAAATATCTATAAAAGTATATAAAACAATATTATCTTTTAAAAATCAACAAATTCAAGAAAATATGCTAATACCTATTTTTGAATTTATTTTTATTCACAATAATATTTCACAATATGAAAATAATGATTTAGATTTTACTCTTTTTAATAATTGCCTCCCAAATTATTTAATGAAAGGTCTTTCATTAAAAAAAAATAATAATTATATTTTATGGGATGATTTACTTCTTTTTCAAGAATTAATAAATAATAAACTTCATATATTAAATGAATCTGTTTTAATGAGTTATTTAGAAATAGATTTTAATAAATACAATAATAACTTTTTTAAATTTATTATAACAGAAAGTGGATTTGTTCAAAAAAAGAAAAATATTTTATATAAAAATTTTAAAAACTATTTTTTATTTAATGTTGAAAAAGGAGAAACAAAAATAAGTATATTAGAAATTATTTTTATTGGATTAAGTATTCAAACTGAAACAAGTGAAACTGAATATAATAAAAGATACAATATAAAGCTTTTTAAAAAATTAATAATTTTCTGTATATTAATATCAATTAATATTTCAGAAAAAATTGATGAATATAAATCAATTCAGGAACAATTAATTAAATTATTATCTTTTGGTTTTAATTTTATAAAAAAAAAAGATATAGAATCATATAATGAATTAATTAATCAATATATACATGAAATTTTCCAAAACTTTTTAAGAATGGAACATTCAAATCCCACTTATTTAAAGCAATATTATTATAAGGTTGAGAATATTTCAAAATGTGCTATTTTTAAATTATTTAGCTATACAATTGATAATGAATTTGAAATTAAAAATGATTTAATTATTAATGATGATCAATCCATAGAATTTAAACAAAGTTGTTTAGAAAAGGAAAATGGAATTAAAATAAGTATTATATCTTTAATTGATGAAAATTTAGATTTTAAAACATTATTTTCAATATCAAAATATACAAATGTTTTTAAAAATTATAAAGATTTGATTAATCAAAAAATTTCACCTTTTTATCCTGATGAATATGATAAATTACCTATTCAAAAATTAAATGATGATGAAAAAAATAGAATTGAAGAAATTATACTTCAAAAAATAGATTTTTTAAAAGAAGAATATAATGAATATTTAAATTTAAGCTTTTTTAACGAGAAAATAAATAGAAATAAATATAAAAAAATTAAAAAAGAATTGTTTTCTTGGAGAGGTTCATGGTCAAATAAACAATTATTCTTTGATAATCCTCAAAATTTAAAATTAAAAGTTAAAAATCATTATTCTCAAGAATTAATAAGACCAATTTTGGAGCCAATTTTAGATTTAAATTATTTTTTTTGTGATTTTCAATATTTTGATAAGAAAAAAATTTTTAAAAAAAAAACTTATGAATATATTATTCATTTAGATATTGATGAAATATTAAATGATACTGATACATTTATTGATGATGAAAAAAAAGAAGAAAAAAAGAAAGAATCCAATAATATTATTAATGAAGAAAATAATATATATTTTGTTAAAAATAAATATGATTTTAATTATTTAGAAATTTTATATAAATCTACATTTAATAATATATGGGAATATTATTTAAGAAATATTAATTATAAAATAAATTTTCACAAAATAGATTTTAAAAATCTTGATATAATAAAATTTCAAGAAACTAAAAAAATATATTCAGAATATTATAAAAAGAATGAAAAAAATTTTTTTGAATGTTGTTTAGTTAAACAAACACATCATATAAAAGGTATAATGACATTAGATTCAAAAAAAATAATATTTACAAAACATATAAATAATAAATGTGAAGAGTATAAAAATGAAATATCATATGATAATGAAAAGGAAATATGTTATGGTTCTACTTTCAAATCTAGATATAAAGATAAAGATTTAATATATTTTACAATTGAATATCAAAATATAAAATTATTATTTCTAAGAAATTATTTTTACTTAAACACAGCAATAGAAATATTAACTAAAACAAATAAGAGTTATTTTTTTAATTTTAACTCAATTAAAAAATTTCAAGAATTTTTAGATAATTTAAAAATACATTTGGAAAATTTAAAAGAATTAAAAGATGAAGATAAAAATATAATAGGATATGATAATTTAAATCCAAAAATAAAACATTCTCAATATAAAATAAAACAAATAGAAAAGAATTATGAAGAATATAATATATCAACATTAGAATATTTAATGTGTTTAAATTTATATGGAAATAGATCATTTATTGATTTAAATCAATATCCAGTTTTTCCTTGGTTAATTACAAATTATACTGATGAAGAAATTGATATTAAATTAGATTCTAATTTAAGAAAATTAGATATTCCAATGGGAATGATTGAAATAAATGATAGTTCTAAAAATAGAAAAGAAGAATATATTGAAAATTATACAATAATGAAAAATGATTTTCTTGAAAATAATCCAAATATAGATTATTATAAATTATTAGAAAAAGGTAATAAATATTTTCTTAAATATAAAAGTAAAACACAAAATATAAATAATGAAAATGAAGATTTAGATGAATTTAATCCACTTGATAATAATCAAACTCCTTTTTTATATGGTTCACATTATTCAAATCCAACATATGTTTCTTTATTTTTATCAAGAATTTTTCCATATTCTGAAATTTTAATTGAAATTCAAGGAGAAAAATTTGATATTCCAGATAGATTATTTAATTCTTTAGAATTTACTTTTTTAAATGCATCAAGTCAAAAATCTGATATAAGAGAATTAATTCCAGAATTTTTTTACTTACCTGAATTCTTTAATAATATTAATAATTTAGATTTAATACAAGATGATAAAAATATAAATGGATTTTTTAATGAAAATGTTGAAGTACCAAATTGGGCAAAAAATAAATCTTATAATGTTGTTATTAATATGAGAAGAACTTTAGAAAAATTAGATTTAAAAATAAATAAATGGATTGATTTAATTTTTGGATGTTGTCAAAAAGGAAAAAAAAGTGAAGAATCTTTTAATATTTTTCAATCACATACTTATTTAAATTTTATTGATATAGAAAAAATAAAAGATTCTGATTCAAGAAATGCTTTATTGAGAATGTTTGAAATGGGAATTACACCAAGACAATTATTTAATATTGAATCTAAAAGTAAACTTAGTATTCAAAACTATTATCAATTAAAAACATATTTAACTCAATCAGTAGGAAAAAGTTTAATTAAGGGAAAAACATTTATTTCAAAAATGTTTGAAATTTCAATTTATAATTCTTTATATGATAAAGTTAAAACAGAACAAAAAATTTTTCCTAAAATAACTGAAATTATTGAAGTTGATTATAAAACATTATGTTTTATTACAAATAATGATTATATTTTTTATATTACTCTAAATATAACTGAAACAAATTTATTAATAAAAGAAGAAAAACAAAAATTAATTAAAATAAAAAGTTTTTTTTCTGAATATGTTTTAAATTATAAAATAAGTAGTTCAAATTGTCCAATTATAATAAATAAAAATAGAGATAAGATAATTAAAGGAGGATTTTATAATGGAAAAATTGAGATAATTTATTTAAATGAAACAAATGTTATAATTAATAATACTAGTCCAATTACATATATGGCATTATCTAAAAATGAAATTTATTTAATTTGTGGTAGTAAAAATGGTGCAATAACATTTTTTAAATTTGATGAAGGAAAAATAACAAAAGAAAAAAAATTATTTTCTCATACTGATGAAATAATACATATATCAATTTGTGATAAATTAGATATTTGTGCATCAAGTAGTTTAGATGGTTATATTAATATTTATACAATACAAACACAAACTTTAATTCGTTCTATTAAATTAGATAAAGATAAAAGAATTTATGGTAAATTTATTTTTATTTCAAATTGTCCATTACCTTCAATCATTATTTACATTCCTAAAATTTCTAAATTTAAATCTTATACAATAAATGGTACTTTTATTAATGAAAAAGATGAAGATGAAAAGATATATTCTCCAAAAATGTTTAATACTTTAAATTTTGAAGAATATTTAATTTATGGTACTGAAAATGGACATATTAAAATTAGAAAATTTCCAAAAATGGATATTATTAATATAATAAATCCAAATATAAATAAACCTATTATCAAAATAGAAATATCATTAAATCTTAAATATTGTTATGTTTGGTGTGAAGGAAATCAATTTTATATAATAAACGATGAATCAGTCCATGGAAAATCTATATCAAAAAATCTAACAACTTTTGGTTTTCATGTATAATAAAAAAAAAAAATTATTTATTATTAGTTTAATAAAATTATAAAAAAAATAATTAATAATAAATAAAATAAATATTATGTTTTTTAACTTAAAAATTTTAAAAATTTACTTTTTATTTAGTTTTAATTATACCAGAAGCAACTAATTTTTTAAAAGCATCAGCAATAAATGGATCTTTCATAATAGCTTCATTAGCACTTTTAGGATTTTCTTGTAAATCTTTAAATAATTGTTGAATTCTAGGATCTTTAATTAAAGCTTGTATTTCAGGATCAGCATAAGCATGTTTAACTCTTTCTTCATCATCTTGTCCAGAACTATATTGAATAGCAGCCATAGTTTTACTATATATATTTTTTAATTCTAAATCATCTGGAAATTTCTTCATTGCATGTTCTAAACATTCTAAACTCTTATGATATTCTTTCATCATTAAATGACATGTTGCTTTTTTTTGATAAGCTTTTATTGTATTTGGTTCTATTTCAATTGCTTTATCACAATCTTTTATTGCTGAAGCAAATTCCATTAATTTAATAAAACAAGTTGCTCTATTTGTATAATATTTTGGTAAATTTGGATTTCTTCTTATTGTTTCATTATATATTTTTAATGCATCTGGATATTTTCCTGCTTTAAATAATTGATTTGCTTTTTCATTTTCTTCTTCTGCTTTTACTGGATCAATATAAGCTTCTTCTTCTAATTTTTTTTTTATTTTTTCTGCTTGTTTCAAAGCATCTTTTATTCTATTATCTTTTTTTTCTAATAAAGAATTTTCAAATGCTTCAATTGCTTCATTTATTTTATTTTGACTTTGATATGCATATCCAATTATACCATATGCTGTACTTTTTTTTTGAAAATCTGATGTATTTTCACATACATATTTACATAATTCAATTGCTTTATCATAATCTTTTTTTTCCATATAACATCTTGATAAATTTAAATAATAATTCATTTCTTTTGGATAAATTTCTTTAGCTTCATTATAATATTTTATAGCTTCATCAAAATTCTTTTTTTTATATTCTTCATTACCTTTTAATTTAATTTCATCTGCTTTTTTATGATCATCAATTTCTTTTTTTTCTTCTGGTGTCATTGCATTATATTTATCTTCTTCTTCTTTTTTTTTCCTTTCTTCTTCTTCTTTTTTTTTCCTTTCTTCATCTTCTTTTTTTTTCTTTTCTTCTTCACTTTTTCTCTTTTGTTCAGCTTCTCTTGCATCTTCATTCATTTTATTTAAATCTAATCCAGTTAAAACAGAAAATACATCCATAAATCTAGGATCTTTTTGCATAACATCTAATAATACTTTTTGATCTCTCATAGCAAAATCAAGAAGATTTTTAAATTGAGGATCTTTCATATAATTAGCAGTTCTAGGATCAGTAAATAATTTTTGATAATTTTTAAGTAAAGGATTATTATTTTGTTCAATTTCTTTAATAGCATTTTTTATTTGTTCATTATTAGGATCTTTTTCTAATCCTAAATTATATACTTGTAAAGCTTCGTCTATTTTATTTTGATTATATAAAGCTGAACCTTTTCTAATATAAGCTTTTCCATAAAGAGGATTTAATTCAATTGCTTTGTCTGCATCTTTTATTGCTTCATCATATTTTCCTAAATTATTATACATTGCTGATCTATTTGAATATAATATTGGATCTGATGGATCTATTTCTATTGATTTTGAATAACAATCTAATGCTTCTTGGTATTTTTTCTCTTTTACTAATGCATTACCTTTTTCTTTCCATTCTTTTGCTGTGCTCATTTTTATTATATGATTTATTTTAAATTTTTTTTCCTTTTTTTAAGTTTTTGGGATTCTAGAAATTTTTTTTTTATTTATTTAATATTTTTTAAATATTATTTTTTTTATTTTTTTAAAAGTTTTATTTTTTTAATAAAAAAAAATACTCAAATATATTTTTAAATATATAAATCATCCAATTCTTTAGGATCTAAATTAAATTTTTCAAAAGTATTTTTTAAAGTAATATTAAATTTTAATCTTCTTTGGTCATCCTTTGATAAAAATTGACTTCTTTTCAAATTATCATTAATTCTTTTTTCATTTCTTTCTTTTAATTTTGTTTTAATTACATCAGAATAATCTTCAAGTTGAGGGAAATCAATATTTACTTTATCCATAATAATTTTACTTTTATTATGAAATTTTTCTTTTAAAAAATATAAATTATTGGCTTCTTCAGTAACAACTCTTCTTGTATCAACAAAATCATCATCACTTAAAGTATCATATTTTAAATTTCTTGGATAATTAAAATGAGATTTTCTTATTTCTCTCATTTTTTTAATTTGAGCTCTTGTTGGTTTTGTATATGGAATAAATTTTTTTAAATCAATCTCATCTTCATCTTTAGTTTCTTTTTTTATGTTATTTTGTGGTAAGATTGGCTTATGATATTTTAACATTTTTAAATTATCAACATTAATATAAAAAATTTGTTGTTTTTTTTTTTTAAGTTCATCTGGATTTGTTTCTGATAAAAAATTTTTTAAATGATTTGTTCTATTATAATATTGTTCTATTTGATTATTAACTAAATCTTGATCATCTTTTATTATTTTTTGTAAATAAAATGTATCAGCTTTGCATTTATCAGTTGAATAATTAGATAAATTTTTTTTTTTTGAATTTAATTCATTGTTTTTTATTTCTTTTTTCATACCTTTTTTTTCTAAAATAAGATTATTTAAATATTCTCTAAATCTTAATTCAATTTTTGTATATTCATCTTTCATTTGTTCATCTCTTATTAATTTTATTATATTTTGATTCTCATTTCCTTTTTTAATTAATCTTCTTAATTTTGCTTCATCATCTTTTAAATTTAAATCAGTATAAAATTTATTTGTTAATATTGAATGACTTAAAGGAGAACAAGCTTTCACTGTTTGATTTAATGTTGGTTCTATTGCATTTCCAGCTTTAACTTCTTGATATCTTGTAGTTGAATTATTTATAAATTTAGTTAAATCTTTTGATGCTTTTGTATTAAAATTTCTTAAATAAGTACTTAAAGCAATTTTCTTTCTGAAATCTCTTATATAATCTTTACTTGAACCTACTAATTGAGGTATGTAATAATTTAATTTTCCTTCTTTCATCTTCAGTTTTATATTATAACATTTATTAAAAAATTATTTAATTTAAAATTAAAATAGTAATTAAAATAATAATTGAAAAATTAGTAAATGAAAAAAAATAAATATTTAATTATTTAAAGTAGTTTATATTGGTGAATTATATGAAATAAATCTATAATATCAAGATTTACAAAAGGAGAAAAAATTGAAAATATATTTCTTTAATAAATAGATAAACAAATATTATATTTAGAATAAATTAATAAAGAAAGTAAGAAAATTTTATAATTTTACTTTATTTTTTTTTTTAAAAATACAATTGAAGAAATAAAAATTATTTGGTATTTTCATTGAAATATTTTAATAAAAAACAAAATTAAAAATTAATTGTTATTTAATATCAAAATTTTAACTATAATGAATTACTAGTAATAAAATAATTTAATTAAAAAACAAGAAATCAAAGAATAAGAAG
>JAEEGK010005604.1_pt1 | contig 30354 bp, 18 predicted proteins | sample 8958771 | NCBI WGS metagenome assembly JAEEGK01 (sample SAMN16246547, study PRJNA631951) | gut metagenome | biome: gut microbiome; feature: rumen; material: SC-attached | host: Bos | place: Iran: Karaj | collected 2018-10 | reverse complement strand
ACATTGTTCATTATTACATTTTTTTTGATGCATAATAATTACATTAATCACTTCATTTGCATTACTTGTTCCAGTTTTAATATCTATTAAAGCATCTAATAAATAATTAAAACATTCTAATACTTGAGTTAATTTACTTTCATCTAATGTATCAAATAAATATGTCTTTGATAAATTTAACATAAATTGAGATCTAATATAAATTAAACAATATAAGGTTGATACTGTGAGAAATATTTTAAAAAATAAAAATATATATGTTTCTTTCACTGAAAAATGAAAATCTTTCATTGCTGAGATAAATTCAAATATTATTGAAACCATATTGAAATTATTAAGAAATCTCATTAAAAAAAAGAAAAAATTATTTTCTTCATATGTTCTGACATTAGTTACTATATCTATTAAAAAAATTACAAAAAGTAAACCATGTAAAAAACAATTAAATTTAAATCTTCCATTATCAGTTAAAAATATTTCATAATATTCAATAAGAGATAAACCTGTGAAAAAAACGAAAAAATAAAATCTATATAAATGAGTCATTCTAAGAGTTGGAACTGTAGTTCTAAAAGAAGAATTAATAATAATAAAACTATAAAATGTAAATAAATTCATAATAACAAGAAAACCAGCATGAATAACTGCAATAACACCAACTAAAATATTATTATAATTTTTATTTGATGTAATTATAGGAACTTTAGCATAATCTCTATATATTGAATTTGTTGGTAAAGTTAATTTATCTTTTACAAAAAGAATAAATGTAAATGAATAAAATTCCACTAAATATTGAGAAAAAAGTGTATTTACATAAAACATAAATTTTGGATACCAATCTAATACTATTTTATTTCCTTTTTTTTTCTTAATCATTAAATAATACTTCACTAAATAATAAAAGAAACCTAATTCAAATAAAAAAGAAATAATTGAAATATAATAAAAAGATGTCATTGTTAATTTAGGAAGAAGATTTATTAATTCAGCTTTTCTTAAATAATAACTGAAATAAAAATTGTTTTTTGTTTCTTCATTTAATTTCCAAGTAAAATGGGAAGTTATTATGATTACTGGAATGTATTTTGGTACTATTGTTAAAAATATAAATAAAGGAGATTTAGTTACTGAAAAACTAAACAGCAATAAAAGTTGAGAAAATGAAGATATTTTATGTCTAACTGAGCTAAGAACATTTTTATTTTTGGTTATCATTTTTTCTTCTATTGAATATTAATTTAAAATATAATTATAAAATAATAAATATACATTAAATAAATGAAATTATTAAATATATTTTATACTGTTTTCAATTTTTTTTGATTTATATTTAAACAAATTTAATATAATTTGTAAATTATTTAAATAAAGGAAAAATGCAATAAAGATGGATTAATCTAAATATTTTTAATTTTTAATTTACCTTTTTATAAAATAGTTAATTCATTATTCTTTTAGAAAAAATAATTTTGACAACATATTTACATATATTTATTGATAATTTCTTTTTTATATAATCCAAGATTTTCCCTCAATATTTTGAAATATGTTTTTTTATGTTTATTTCAATTTTTTTCTTCTTTTCAGAATATTTTCTTTGTAATGAAAATTTTGTGAAATAGACATTTAGTAATCATTTTCATCGTCTTCAACTTTCTTACTTATTTTTTTTAAAGATAATTTCTTGCATAATATGTTTCTACAATTATTTCACTTTTCTTCCTTAATATATATTTTTTTTTCTTTTTTAGAAAAATATTTATTTTTGCTGTCAATTCATTTTATATTTTATTATGAAATTTTAAAAGATTATTATTATATTATTTTTTCTCGATTTTTATTATATATCATATTTGAAATTTGACTAATTGAAAATCTTGGTTTTTTATGTTTTTCTTTACTGTTCATTTATTTTTTTTTCTTGTTAAATTTTAAAAAAAAAATTAAATAATGTCTGAAGTGACAAAAGCAGATTTAATGTTCTTTCAAAATGAACTTTTAGGAGATATAAAAAAGCTAGAATTGAAAATCTTTAACAAAATTGATTCATCAAATGATGATTTAAAGGAAAAAGTATTAAATTCAGAAAAAAATATAAAAGAATTATCTGATAAATATGCAGAATTATTACTATTAATTAATAAAAACAAAGATAAAAACGAAGAAATTGAAAAATTAATTCAATTTAAATCTAAAGTAAATGATATCACTTCAAGAAATTCTTCAAAAATTGAACAATTAGAAAAAGATTTAAGAAATACAAATTATAAATTTGATAAAATATTAGATATAAATTTAACTCTTCCTGGAATTATAGGAACTGAGAAATGTAAATATAAAAATTTAAGAGATTTTCTTGAATATGTTTATAAAAGTATTAATATATTATCAACAAATAAAGATAAAAATATAATTGATTTTAAAGGTTATAAGGATAAATTAGAAACAACAATTAAAAATTTTAATTTACAAATTGACAATGTAACAAGCAAATATAAAGAATTTTGTTCAAGGAGTATTAAACATTGTGAAAGTCAATTCGAAAAAAGAATAAATGAAACTGAAGAAAAAGTTCAAGATTTAAGAATTGAAAATAATAAATTTTCAAATGAATTAATTAATGAATGTGATAAATTCCGTTTAAATTATAAAAATTTAGAAGAATATAAAAATAGTTTAGAAGTTCAATACAAAGAGAATTTAAAAAAACAAGAAGAATTATACCATGGATTTGAAAAAAAATTTCACAATAATGAAAAAGATTATAAATTAATTAAACAGAAATTCACAGAATTAAGTGATTTTATTAAATCAGTTAGATTCAGAAAAAATTTAGGAGAAGTTGTTAAAATACAAGATTTTAGAGATATGAGTCATAAAATTGATTTTACAAAAAAACAAAAATTAGAAGAAGAAGGAGTTTATGATTATTATAATATTGAAGATATAAAAATTCCTGAATTTTTAAATACTTTTGATGATGAACAATTATTAAAAAAATTAGAAGAAGCGAGAAGACATAAAAATGGTGTTTATAATAAAAGAATTTATAGTGGAAAATCTTATAAAAGTATTTCTAATCATCCTATTATTATAAATAATTCGAAAAGTCAAATTAAAAATCAGATAGAACAAAAATCAAATCATAAAAAAAATGTAAGTGAAAATTTACCTAATGTTAATATTAATAGTGATCCTAGTAGAAATAATAAGAATGAACCTTTTATAATATTTAATTCTTCTCATAGAGAAATTGTACCTTTTCCTGATAATTCTTATAATCAAAGTAAATTCATAAATAATAATACTGTGGATAATAATAAAGAGTTTATTCAGTCAAGAAATAAATTATTTATTCCTAAAAATAATAGTGCATCTAATATTATGAATATGAATAATTTAGATAAAAATAATTTTAATAACACTTTTAATTCAAATTCAAATCAAAACTTATTGAAAAATACTCTTATAGAAAATAAAAAAAACAATGGAATTCAAAGTAATGATAATAATATTAAAAAAAATGATATTCCGATTCGGAAAACATTTTCAAAAAATACTCAACAAAATTCAGAAATGAAAAAATTACTAACTACAACAAATATATCATCCAATATTTCAAATAAAACAGATTCAGAAGTTCAAAATAATAATATTAATAAAAATAAACTAGGTTCTCCAGAAAGAATAAGAACAATAAAAATGAAAAACAATAGTATTGATATGAATATAGAATCAAATGGTAATAAGACTTCAAGAGAATTAAATGAAGGAATAAATCATTTATCTTCAAAATTTAAATTCAAAAAAAAAAATAATACTCCTACAAATAGTTCACAAGAGAATTATTTATATAGTTCAAGAAATAATATTCATGTTAAAAATATAAATGAAATAAATGAATTTAAACAAAATATTAATAATAACAAAGATTCAGAAGATGAAAATTCAAATAAAAATTTAAATGAATATTATGAGCATTTAAAAATGGTTTCATCAAGAGAAGAAAATAAAAATATAGTTAAAACTAATAATAATAATAATAATACTTTAATTAATGGACAAAATAATTTAAATGAAATTAAAGAAGAAGAAAATTCAAAAAATTCAAACAACCAAAAATTGGAAAATAAAAAAGATAAACGGAAAAAAAAGAAAAATATTGATAAAAAAGAATTTGATAATTTTTCTAATTCTAAATTCAGATTATTATTGCAAAATGAGTTAATTGATAAAAAATATAATTCTACTCAAATAAATCATTTTACACCTTTGAATAAAATTTTAGAAAATAAACCTTCTAATATTCCAAATGAAGATAATAATGTTTTATTAAAAAATTTAGAACCTTTTATAGACAGAAATTTTTCTAAATAATAATATTTTATATTTTTGATAAATAAATTATTTTTTTCTGAATTATTATATTATAATTAAAATATTTGTCTTTCTAAATTGTTAAAACAAGTTTTCATTGTTAGCTCATAATTTATAAGAATAATTTTTGGTAATTTTTATTAAAAATTCTATTTTAGATTTGAGATATTCAAACAATTTATTTTCACAATATCTTACATATTTTTTTAAAACTGCAAATATATTTATAAATTATTATCTTTATTTTATTATAGAATTAACTAAAAGATTTTTCAATTGTTATTACTTTTTTGATTTATGGTTTTTTATTATTTGTTTTGAACTCACAAATTATGAATAAATTTAAATTTTCTCAAAGGAAATTATCACATTAAAAGAAAATTATTTGTGTTTTTCTTTATTAAATTTATAAAAAATTTAAATTAATTGGAATTAAATAATGATATATAATATTATAAAATGTTTAATTCAAATTTACAATATATTTTCTGTTTTGTAAATTTAATAAACAACTATTAAAAAGTGATCATCATACTAATAAAAAAAATAATTGAATCAATAATTTCATAAATCTATAAAAACAAATCAAAATGATTTTCTTGAATTTTAATTTATTTATATAATGTATATAACTATTTTATATTGAATTTATTTTTTTGTTATATTTATTTCTTTTTTATCTATTAATTTCTTAGTTTTATTAATGAATAATCAATTTTTTTTTAATATTCTTTTTTATTCAATAAATCAAATAACCATTTTATTTAAATTTAATATATTGTTAAAAATGATAAATGAAATTATAGATGACATCCAAAAACCAGAAAAAAAAGATATGAATAATGATTTAGCCAATAATTCTTTAATAGAAATTAATGAAGTAGATATAACTGAATTTTTAGATGATGAAGAAAAAAAAGAATATGAAATTAGTTATGATTCAATAACAAAAAGAATAATTGTAATATCAAAAAAAATGGTCAAAATTTTCAACAGACATGGAACAAAATTATTAAAAACATTTAAATATGAATACTTTGAAACAATATCTGATGTTGCATTAGATAAAGATATTAATTATTTATTATTCTACTATAATTTTAATAATTTTGAAAGTAATCAAGTTATGATTTTGTGTATCGATATAAAATCAAAGGAAATTATTGAATCTTTTAAAAATAAAATTTATGAAAACTTATTAGGAATGTTTTTTGTTCAAAGTAAGTGTTTTTGTTTTATTGGCCCAAATTATATTGAATATCATATGATAGATTCTCAAAATAGATATGATGATAATAAAAATAAAATTAATTTTGACAAATATAATATTATTAATTATTATTACAATAGCCAATATACTATTTTAATTATTGAAAGAAGTGATTATCAAATGAATTTATATAATTTAAGGAAATTAAGTTATTTTAAAGAGCCAATAAAAACTTTTTCTTTATTTAAAAAGCCAAATAAATTGTTTAAATTATTTACTAATTCTGGATCTAGAAATTTAATGGATTTAAAAAAAAATCCTAATCAAAAATATAAACAAAATCAATTTTTTATTCAAAATATATATGGAGAATTATATATTGTTTGTTTATTTTTTGAAAAAGAAGAAATTCATATATTAAAAATAAAAAATATTTCAGATATAAATTTTAATAAAAAAGAAAATAAAAATATGATTATAATTCAAATTAAAGGCATTGGAAATTGTTCTACAATTCAATTTATAAATACTTATATTTTTGTATATAATTTTTCAAAAAAAGAAGTAATAATCATAGATGTAAATTTAAATAATTTAAATATCCCTAAAAATAATTCTAATAAGGTTTTAATTCATTTAAAAAATATTGAATTACCCTTTTTTGATTTAAACAAACAAAAAGTTTATATTAAACCAGGAAATGTGGAAACAATAGATTTTAACAATAAAAAAACTATTTATTCACTTAATTTTAATTATCAACAATTCTTATTAAATCCAAATTTTGATAATAATTTTTTTAAAATGGTAAATTTAATAGAAAGGCATAATACAAAAACAATAATCATTAATATAACAAAGCGTTTAATAGTAAAAAATGAGAAAAGCAAATTTAAATATTTATTAATAAATTATTTTTGTGAATATATATTGAAAAATAATATAATTTTAAATACATTTTTGAATAGGAATAATATTGAAATTGAAACTTTTATTTTAAATGAAAGATATATATCAAAATTACAAGATAAATGTTTATCAATAGATGATATTTTAAAACAAATTTTTGAAAAAATTCTAATTGAAAAGAACTTAAAAAATGATGATGAATATATTAAAGTCATATATTATATTCTTTATTTTTATATATCTTTAATTAATAATCAAATAAAAGAAAAAGATAAATTTGATGAAATATTTTATTTATATTTAAACTCAATAAAAGATAAAAATAAAATATATGAATTATTTAATTTTTTTCATCCAAAAAAAAAAGAAATAATTTTCAAATTATTTGAACAAGATAAATGTTTGAAATTACAAGAATTTGGAATTAATTTATTAATAAAGAATAATCTATATAAAGAAGCTTTTGATAAAATAATTGAAATTCAAGGATTAAAATGTGGTATTTTATTTTTGAAAAAATATAAAAAATATATGACTTATGAAAACATAAATTCAATATTTATAAGTTATTTTACAAAAATGAAAAAAGATTCTAAATTAAAAAAATTATTATTCGAACCATACAAAAAGTAAAAAATAAAGAAATATAAAATAAAATATATAAAAAAACTAAATTAATAAAAATCCTTATGAAATTTTACATATATAATTAAATATATACAAACAAATAAAAAACAAAATACCTCAAAAAATTAACAAGGTTGATAATCTCCTAATTTATGACCACATTTAGGACAAATATGAGTAGTATTACAGCAAGTGACGTAATTTCCAGATTTCCATTGTCTAAATAAAAAACAAAAAAAACAAAAAGTTAAACAAAAGCAAGGATAACATTCAATATCTTGTTTTGCTTGTGTTGCTACTAATCCACAATTTTGACATACTGCTATACAAGAAAAACTATGAAAAGAATTTGAAGGTATTTCTCCTATTACTTGAATTTCTTGATTCATTGCTGATGTTATTCTTATTTCTGTCATTTATTATGTTTTATTTTAAGAACATTTAGAAAATAATTTATTTATATTTATTTATTTTTTTAAATATATTTAATTCCTCTTCCTAGAGTTTATTATATGTCTTAATTAAAATATAATTATTAATATTCATAAAAGTTTGAACTTTTCTCTTTAGATATTCTTGATAAATTATTTAAACAATAAAGTTGTTATAATTTTTCAAGAAAAGAATAAGAAAAGGAATAATAAAAATTAAAAAAGATTTTCAATCAAAAGAAAAAAATAATAGATAGATGAAATAAGTTTATAAAAAATTAATAACAAAAAAAATTGTTGTGAAATTTATTTAGTTCAAACTAATTAAAAATTTATATTAAATTTCATTTTATAAAATATGTTCATATAAAGTTGGGTATTGACAAATGGGATTGGATAAAAAAATATAATTAAAAAATAATCATCCAAATCTTTATTAATAGTAATATATCGAGAAAAATAAATTCAATATTAAAATAAATTTAAAAAAAAAATAAAAATAAATTTAAAAAGAAATATTAAATAAAATATATTAATAAATCTCAGAGAAAATTTAATAATAAAATTTAAATTTTTCAAAAGAAATAATCCCAAAAAAGAAACAGTTTGTAAAATTCTTATTCATGAATTTTTATCTTCAAATGAAAACACAAAGATATTTAAAATAAAAATATCGAAAATCAATTAAAAACTAAATTTAAAAGTTTATATGAACAATAAATTTTAAATGGAAATGAAAAATGTAAATTATGATTTAAAATAAATCATTGGATAAAATGATATGAATAAGATCTGAAAAAAATATATCTAATATAGAAAATACAAATAAATTATGCCATAAGTATTTAAGTAATGAAAATTTATCAAATTGTATAAATTTTCTAATAAATTAAAATTTGAACTATAAAATTAAAGATAATTTAAATTAAAATAAGAATACAAAAAAACAATGAACTCATTTAATTTATCAAATTTTGATGAAGAAAAAGAAGAAAAAAAAAAAGAAAAAAAAGAAGAAAACTCAAATTCAAATAATATAAAAATAAATATGGATGAATTATCATATCAAAAACAATTAGAAAAAAAAAATAATTTTCAAAATGAAGAAATGAAAAATTTAAAAAAAGAAAATAAACAAAATCAAAGTCAAATGAGTATAATGTAAGAATAATATTTTAATATAAAAAAGAAGTGATTCTTCTCCAGAAAAAATAAATGCTTTTGGAAACAGTTTAATATCTCCTTTTAAAGATATGAAATTTAAAGAAAATGCTTTTACCCCGCTTAAAAATGAATTAATGGTGTATAATTTATTTTCTCCTGGAATGAGAATAGAAAGTCCATTTGAAAGTAAAATTATAATTTTAATTTTTAGAATTTGAACATTCATCAGCTAAATTTAAATATCAAAATTCAATTATTAATAGAGATGACATCCATGGAAAAAAAATTAATTTCAATAATATAGAAATTAATAATGGAAATGAAATAAATATAAATAATAATTTACAATTAAATAATCCAAATGGATCTTTTAGTGATAATATTATAATAAATAAAGAACAAGAAGAAGAAAGATTAAGAAGAAGAAATTTAAATTTAGATATGCCATCTCTAAATACCAGAAATCAAAATCGTGTTCAAGTTTCTAATAAAAAAATTATTTGTACTTGTACAAAAACAGGATGTATTAAGAAATATTGTGCATGTTTTTCAAATGGAATTTTTTGTGATGATTGTCAATGTGAAAATTGTGAAAATAGAAAAGAATTTTTTCCTAAAAATGATAATAATAATAATGATAGGAAAGATATGAATTTTTTAAATTTAATGAAAATGCAATCTCCAACTATGCAATTAGGAATATGTAATTGTACTAAATCAAATTGTACTAAAAAATATTGTGAATGTTATAAAAGTGGAAGAGAATGTTCTTGGATGTGTAGATGTGTAAATTGTGCTAATTGTGAAAGTAGAAGGGATAAAATACATTGTGAAAGATATTTAATTAATGCTATTGGTATTCAAATAATTAATAATATCATTTCTTTGTCTACAAGAGAAGTTGTTGCTAATTTAATTAATAATAATATTAATATTGATACAAATAATAGTATTGGTAATGAAAATGATAATGATTATAATACTAATAGTAAAAATAATAGTCATATTAGTAATTATGAGAGTAAATTGGAAAAAAATAATATTGAAAATAAGAATGTTATTAGTGAAAACAAGAATGATGAAAGAGAAAAAAAGAATGAGAAAAGTGAAATTAAAGAAAAAGAAAAAAAAGTTGGGGGAAAAAATAAAAAAAACAAAAAAAAAAATAATATTTATGAAAATATCAGAAATACTAATAAAAGACTTAATTTAAGAAATTTAAATAAGAAAAATAAGATTAAAGGAGATAAATATAAATCTATTAAAAAAGAAAGGATTAATAGTAATATGAAAAATAATAAACAAGAAGATATTTATACACCTATGAAGATGTCAAATAAGAAAAGATTAAGAAATATTGCTTCTAATTTTAAAACAAAAATTAATTATAGTGGAAATTTAACAACAGCAGAAAAGACTAATAAAACTAAAAATAATGTTGACAACAAAAGAAGAATAACTAAAGGAAAAAGATTAAACATGTAAATATTTAAGTATATAATTTATTTATAAAATTAAAATCATTAAAAATAAAAATTCTGAAATTGATATTGAAATTATTTAAAAATGATTATGAATAATAAAAAGAAAATGAAATTACATTTATTCATATCTAATAATATTTATTTCGTAAAAAAAGAATTAAAATCTTATATATCTAATAAATATAACAAAAAATATATTAAATAATTATAATAAAATTAGATGTTTTCATCTACAATATCATTAATATTAATATTGATATTATTATCAATTCCTAAATTATCATTAATAGACTTTTCTTCATTTTCATTTTGTATAATTAAATTATTTATATCAAACATATCTTCATTTTTATTATCATCTTCATTTATTTTTTTAACATTCATAGATAATAAAGGTGGTTTTTTAATTTTGGAAATTTTATTATTTTTTAAAGTTTTTTTCCCTTTTTTTAATCCTCTTTCAGTACTTGGTATATCTTCTATTTGAGAATAATTTTTTTCTTTTGATTTTTTAATTTTTCTTTCTTTTCTTTCATTCTCAATTTGCTTTTTAAAAATACTAATTTTAGTTAAAGGATTTTGAGCAACAGTTAATAATTTTTTCTTTTTTTCTTCATTATTACTATCTTTTTCATCTTCACTAACATTCATTTCATTAATATAATTTTGTAATTCATAAGGAATTTCATTATTTGATTTATCATTTACTAACTTTAATATATTATTTACATTATCAATAAAACAAGTTTTGTAAGTTAAAATTGCCAATTCTGAAATAAAACAACTTCCATTTACTAAAAATAAACTTAACCACATTTTTAAAGAATTAAAAGCTACATTCATTGTACCAACAGAATTAAATAAAGTTAATTTTTGAACAGCAATAATAAAAATCATATACAAAAAAAAAGTAATAAAAATAAGAAGAGTAAAATTTAATATTGTATGATAATTAGTAAAAACAACTAAATTAATGGAAACAATTAAAAGAATATTAGTATACATATTAACAGAAGTAAACCATAAACAACCCAAATTTCCATTATTATCAATACTAGTTTTAACAATATTAATGCAGATAATAAAATTTAATAAAGATTGTAATGTTCCTTTTAATAAATCCATTGAAAAATTAAATAATGTAAATCTTGGATTATTTCTATAATCTAAATAAAGATAAGGTTGCATTTTATATATTAAATTCCCATCTTCAGGAATTAAACCCAGATCTAAAACACCTCTAACAGCTAAAGGAACAGAAGTAAAAATTAAATTAAAACACATAATAAACCAATCATCAATAATAGTTTGTCCTGAAAAATCATTTAAAAAACCATAGAAAAAATGAATAATAGTAAAAACAAAATTTTTATAGAAAAAATAAATAATCATTTCAGAATTTCTACTTAAACTATTATGTCCATGATATAACAATAATCTTCTCAATATTTTAAATTCTCCTATAGCATAATCTGAACTTTGAGCAGCCCTTAAACCTTCTTCACCATAAATTCCAACACCAATATGTGCTTCCATTATCATTGAAACATCATTTCCTCCATCTCCTATTGCTAAAGTAATTTTTTTTTTTTCATGATTTTTCATCATTTTAACTACTTGACTTTTTTGAAGAGGTGATACTCTACAACATATTACTGCAACTGCATATTTTGCTATATTTAAAAATATTTTTTCTATTTCTAAATTCTCACTTATTGTCAATAATGCCTTTTCATCTACTAAAATACCAAATATTATTTTTCTTGACATTGAACGATATTCTCCTTTAAATTTCTTATATTTTTTAGCGAAATCTAATATAATATTTTCTCTTTCTTCTTTATTTATATCTTCTAATCTTTCGTTTTTAATTGTTTCTTTTCCTTGTAAAATAAACATTTTCATATGTTTATCTATTAAATTACAACTTAATGCAATATTATATGCGGTATTTAATTTGTCTCCTGTTAACATCCATATTTTTATTCCTGCCGTTCTTAAATCTTCTATTGTATCTGGAACATTTTCTTGTAATTTATCTTCTACTATTGTTGTTCCTAATAATGTTAAATTACTTTCTATTGAATTATATATTTCTTCTAATCTTTCATCTTTTCTATCTGTATCTAATTCTGCTTCTTCTACATTTTTTATAAAATTTTCATATTCTTTTTGAGTTAATATTCTCATTGCTATATATAAAGTTCTATAACCTTTTGCTGAAAAAAAATTCACAAAATATTTATTTTTTTGAAGAACTTCTTTTGGAAATGAACTATTTAATAATCTTTCTTCTATTATAGAATCTGCTCCTTTACAATATAATTTTATTAAATTACCGTCTTTTAATATTATACTTTCTCTTTTTCTATCCGATGAGAAATCTATTTTTTTTAATTTTTGAAACACTTTTTTTTTAGCTCCTCTTAAATCACCTATATTTAAAATTAATTCATCACTATTTTCACTATAATCAAATTGAAATCCTTGTAAAGCAGCACTTTTAACTAATTCTAAATTATCAGGGGACATTCCAATATATTCTCCATTTTGGAAATTACAATCATGACATAATGATAATGCTTTCCAAAATTCTTCAGTCAATTTTTCGGTTTTATCGAATTGAATAGAAATTTTTGGATTATCAAATGATTTAACAAAATAATTTTTATAACTTAAAACATCAAATACACCTGTGTTACCGTTTTTATTATTTGATGCATTTATCATTTCATATTTTTCAAAAGGGATTATATCTTCCTTTTTTCTTAAATCTTTATTTATAATATAATCATCGTCTCTTATAAATTCATAACATGTATCTCCAATAACTACAAATTTTAATAACATTTTATTACTTGTTAAAGTCCCTGTTTTATCTGTAAATATATAATTTACCATTCCTAATTCTTCATTTAATGAAACTGAATTTGGCTTTATAAATTTTTTTCTGACAAATGAATATCCTTCAACGTCAACTGAAATGAATAAACCTTGAATAATTTTTACTATTTCCAAAGTTACCACTAATGAAATTGGGATTAACGTATTTAATAAAAGTAAATAGGTAAAAAAAGATATTGTAGAATCAACATTAAGAGATAATTTCATAAAATCAATATAATTATTGTTTCTCTTATTCAATGGTACTTCTAATATATTTTTATTTTGAAGAATTGAATTTTTTTTATTCTTATAATATTTATCATGAAAAATTGCACTAATTATACTTAAAAATATTTGAAAACCTAAAATAAAATATAATAATTTATTCATTAATTTTTCTACAGTTGAATATTTAACTAATCCTTCTTTTGAATTTTTCATAATTTTACAATTATGTCCTGTATAAATAACAACTCCAATAATCCATTCTGTGTTTCTTAATTTTGCTCCTTTTAATAATAAATTTTTAGCATCTAAAGGAAATTCTTTAACTTCACCGTTTAATCTAAAATTCATTTTTCCATTTAAAGAATATAAAGCAGGATTAGGCAAATCACATCTACAAAAACCTTCAACATAAAAATAACTTAATCTATTTCTAACATTTAAATCTTTAATTTCTTCTTCTTTATTCCCTCCATTATTATTGTTATCATTATTATTATTATTTTTTTTATTATTTGGAGGTTCATTAGTAGTTTTACTATTATCAACACTAATATTATCTCCATTTTTTTTTCCTTTAATTCTTTTGTTTTTCTTCCCAAAATTTCCATTAATACTATCATTTTCACTAATATTAAAATTATTATTTCCTCCAATATTAAAATTATGAGAAATTTCATCCAAATTAAATTTTCCTTTAGTAAAATTAGGGCTTTCTTTAATTTTAAGAGTTTTTTCCCCATCTAAAGTACCAGTTTCAATAAAACAAATTCCACCATTTAAACTACTATCAATAAGGCATAAATCAGCAGGGAAAGTTCCATTTTTTCTAACAGAGACAATTTCTCCTATTATTATATTTCCACTAACAGTATTAATCCATTTTCCTTCTCTGAAAACTTCAACAGCTTCAGAATTTTGTTCTTTATCTAATTTTCCCCTTTGATAATCTTCTATTCCCTCTCTTATTAATGATACACTTAATACAATTATTAATGGAGCTATTGCACTTACTGGATTTAAAGGACTTATTATACTTATGCATTGAATTATTGCTATTATTAAGAAATATACATTTGCTAGACGCATAAATTGAAAAAGAAGACTTTTTGGAAGAAATGTTATTATATTGTATTTTTTTGTGTCTATTTCATTGTTTTTAAATTTTAAGTCATTTATGTTTTTGTGAACATGAGTTAGGTAAAATTGATATATTTGAGGATCATATTTGAGGTAACCTTTTTTTCTTTTTTGCATTTTTTTTATTTTTTATTTGATACTTTTTTTTGCTTTATTTTTTTTTTGTTTTTTGAAAAATATATATTATTTTGATATTAAATCTAAAAAGATATTTTTTTATATTTAATATATTTTTTATTTGAAATAAAAAAATAATATTTTCAATCTAATATTTTTTTCCTTTATTAATAAAAAATGAGTAGTTCACAAAAACAAATTAATAATAAACAAAACAATATTTCAAATATAATTCCATATTCAATAAATTTTTTATTTAAAAAATATGTTAAAGGTGAAAAACAAGAAACAAAAAATCGACATAAAACCACATTTTCCTTAGACTCTATAATAGAAATTTTATCTAAAGAAAAGCATTTAAGAAATTTAACAGATGTAAAATCAGTAAGTAAATTTTTAGTAGATAAATATGAATATTTCCAGAAAATAAATTCTCAAGGTGAAAAATCAAAATTAGAAAAAATTGTTTTTGCATTGAATTTAGAAAAATATGAACCAAATCAATATATAATAAAATATGATCAAGAAGGAGATAAATTTTATATTGTTTTAAAAGGAAAAGTTAAAGTAACAAAACCAACATATTTTCAAAAAAAAATGACAGTAAGAGAATATTTAGATTTAATATATGATATAAAAAATAATGAAAATGATTATTTAAAATATAAAAGAATAAATGATAAAAATTCAAGTTTAAATTTGAATATAGAATATTTACTTAATGTAGAATCTGATCCATTATTTGAGCAAAAATTTAATTTCTTAATAGAAAAAGAAGAAGATTTAGGAATTTTTTTTGATGGTTTTCCATTTGGAGAAATTGCTTTAATTAAAAGATGTAAAAGAAATGCTTTTGTAAAAGCTTTAAAAGATACTTATTGTATATCACTTACTAAACATGATTATCATAAAATTATGATTGAATTAGAACAAAAAAGATTAGAAAGAACTTTACAAGCTTTTCAAAAAACTTATCCTTTATTTCAATTTTGGAATTTAAATGATTTAATTAAATTATTTAATTGTTTATCTACTGTAAAAATTTCAAAAGGAGAGTTTTTATATAAACAAAATGAAAATTGTGAATATATTTATTTCATTAAAAGTGGAGTTTATGAAGTTTATTCTATGATTAGTTTAAATTGGGTAAAAGATTTTTTTAATTATATAATAAGTTCAAAAAATAATTTATTACATATTTTAATGGAACAAGATGAACGATTGAAAGAACCGGAATTGAGAAAATTATATGATAAATTATTAATTAATTGTGAAAAATCTCCTTGTAATTATGATCCTTTTATTAATAATAAAATTATGTCAAATTATGAATCAAGTAATACCATATTAATAGATAATAAAGAAGAAGAAGAAAAAATGTTAAACAAATATAGATTATTTAAAGTTTCACTTAAAATAATAGATAATAAAGATATAATTGGAATTGAAGATGCTTTAGAATTAAAAAAAAGATTTAATTATGTAAAATGTATTAGTCCACAAGGTGAATTGTTAAAAATTTCTTTATTTGATTTTTTTAAATTATTAAATACACTTAATGATGAAGTTAATAGAAAACTTATAAATGAATTAATAAGTGAAAAAAAAAGAGTTTTTTTTCGACAAATAGTACAAACAGCGAAAAATAAAGGAAAAAGATTTGATACTAAAATTGATTATCAATATAACATGTTTTTAATGGATAAAGATAAAGAAATGAAAAAAATAGCAAAAAAAATAACTGGTAATAATTACCAAAATATAGAAGATATTCCTAGAAATGTTGAAAATGAAATTTTAAAATATTTAAAGAATCCAAATAAAAAGAAAGAATATTTATTAAATGAAGATAATGATAATAAAAAGCTTTCAATTCAAGCAAATGCAAAATTAAATAATGAAATAAATAATTTTATTAAATTTCATAAACATCCTTTAACAAATAATTATCTTAAACAACATAAATTAAAATACCTTCATAGAAGAAATTTTTCTTCCTTAAAAAAATTTTTAGGGAAATCAAATGAATATTCAACTTTTAATCAATATAAAAGTTTGTCAAAAAATTTGAATTCTCCTCTTAAATATTCACAGAAAACAATAATACAAACAAATAATAATACAAATAGTTTTTTAACAGGAAGAAATAAAACATCTAAAAAATTATTTTTGAATAAATCTTTATCACCAAATAATGTTAAACCAAAAAGAGAGTTTAATAATTTTATTTTCAAATCACCGGAAAATTCAAATGATTTTTCAACAGATTTTTATAAAAATATTTTTTCTCCTAAAGTGAAAAGTTTATCATATAGATATAAAATGTTTGAACAAAATTTAAAAATTGCATCAACTAAAAAAATTAAATCAAAAAATATAAATAGAACAACTTTAAGTGATTCATCTGGAGAGAAGATTACATCTAAATCTAATTTGAGATATTCAAATTTTTCAAGTATTTTAAACGGGAAAAAAATTTATTTAAAAAAAAATTTTAGAAATGTATTAGAAAAAGAAGCCAAAAGAGATAAACCACAATATCCTTTAAATTTTCAAAGTAAATGAAAGAATAAAAAATGTGTTTTATACATTTGTAAAAAAATATATTTTTTTGTCAATTTTTGTAAATAAGTAAGATTTAATTGAATTAATAAATTTAAAATAATAGTTTAAATTTTTATATAAAAATTTAAAAAATGAAAGAAACAAGTTCTATGACAGTAAAAGAATTAATTGAAAATGTAAAAAAACATTTAAAATGTAATCTCAATTCTTTTTAATTAAAAGCTAGAGGATTAAAAAAAAATATTCAACAAAATACATCTAATCTTCAAATTAATTCTGAACAAATTAAAAAAGAAATTAAAGAAGAAATGATGATTGAAATGGAAAAACTATATAAAATATTTGAAGAAAAAATTACAAATCAAATAAATTTAAATATTAAAAATTTAGAAGAAAAGACGAAAAATTATATTGAAAATCAAGTTTCATTAATTAAAGACAATTTAGTATTTTCATCAAGAAAAAAAAAAGAAAATGAAAATAAAAGTACAATTAAAACTAATTCAGGAAGAATTAGTGATTTAGATACTCTAAAAGAAATAAGAGATGATTTAAATAATCATGAAGAAAATTTTGAAAAAGTTCAAGAAAATTTTATAAAAATAAATTCTAATATAAATCAATTAGAAGAAAATCAAAAAATATTTAATGAAATAATTATTACATTGAAAGATAATTATGATAAAATAAATAAAAAATTTGATGACCAAGTTAAAGTTTTAGATATATGGCAAAAAAATATATTCAATTCATTGAAAAATTCAATGAACAATGTAGTAGATAATTATAATAAAAAAAACAATAAAAATTCAGCAAATATAAAAAATGAAGAAAACAAAGAAAATTTTACAAGAAATTTACAAAATTCAGATGAAAATATAATAAAAACAATAGAAGATGTAAATAAAGAAAAAGAAGAAGAAAATGAAAACGTTTTAACAGATAATGCATATTATTTTGAAGATAAAGATAATGATCTTAGAGAACATACTCATGGATATATTAATAATGTTATTCAAGATTTTGCTTTAATTAATGATAATTTAGAACCAGAAAAAATAATATTAAATAATAATGAAAAATCAATTACAATTAAATCAAAAAATAATAATATTCAAAAAGAAAATAAAGAACAAAATGATGAAAAATCACAAAAAAATGAAGTTTATGTTAGAACTTCTGTAACAGAATTAATTGAATATAAAGATAATGAAATATTTTATAATTATCTTAAAAAATATATGCATCCTATGGAAAATATTGAAAATGAAATTGAATTTAATATTAATGAAAGTCAAAATAATAAAAAAAACGGAGATATAAGTAATTCTCAAAATGAAAATATTCAAAGTGATAATGGATATGAAGTAGAAGATAATTATGATGATATAGAAGAATTAAATATCTAAAATTTTAATTTTTCTTTTTAAATTATGTATCATTAAATAAATCTTTAAATTTCCTTGATATATTTATTATTTTTTTATCAAAATTATATTAATAAAAAAATAATATGTCATCATTATTTAAAACAGGAAGTGCAATATCTTTATTGAAATTGCCAATTAAAGAAAATAATCCTAGTTTCTCTTCTATTGATGAAGTTGATGAAACTGATTATTCAAGAATTCATACAAAAAGAAGAATTTATAGTTCTAATAATTTAAATTATATTTATTCAGATTCAATGAATAATGTAAATTCATCAAAAAGTCCTATTAACCGAAAGAAATTTCCATTAAAATTTAATAGTTTATATCTAAGATCAAATAGTTTTATTTATAATAATAAAAAATTTTTTTTGACAAATGATTCACCGTCAATGAAAATTTTGTTTTCACAACATAAACATGAAAAACTTGTTAATTCTCTTAAAAAAAAATTTAAATTAGATAATTTAAAAAATGAAATGGTAATTAAAGACCAATTGAATTATTATTCACCTAATGAATATTTTGAACCAACGAATTTATTTTCTGCATATAATTTTGTAAGAGACATTAAATCTAGAAATAAATATGAGCCTGCAATGATATATGATAAAAATGAAATTTTTTCTAAAGAAAATCCAATTAAATATGGTTTTAGAAGTTTTGTTAAATCATCTTCAAATGAGAAATCAAATATTCTAAAGAATTTACATTTAAATAAAAGTAATAGGAAAAAAAATAAATTTTGTGAAATTATAAAAGAATTAAAAAAAAACAATAAAATTATATTTCAAAAAAATCAAGAATTAACACAAACAATTAGAAAAAGAAAATTAAAGGAAAGTTTAAGTGAAGGTCATTTAATTTATGAAAAAAAAAAAAAGAAAAAAAAAGAGCCATATGATTTTTCTCATTTAATAAGAAAAGAAAAATCTGTTTTAATAAATTATGATAAATTACTTAGAGATAATGGTAAAAATGTAAAATTATATTTAGAACCTTCTAATTATAAATATGTAGATCAAGCAATAAATCAATTAAAAAATGAAGAAAGATTATTACATAAAAAATTAGAAGGCAACAATGAATATGATATTAAATCTAAATTTTTATTAATGTTAAATGATTTTAAAAGAGTTACTTTTATAAATATGAATTTAAAAGAACAATTAAATTTAGGTAATTTTTATTCTAAACCAAAAGAATCAGAAGTACAAAAAATGAAAAGAAAAATGGAAAAAGTTGAAAATATAATGGATGATAATTTTTTAAAAACTCAAATTAAAAGACAACATGTTTTAAGAAGTATTCAAGAAAGAAAAGCACCTTCATATAAGCCAAAAAAATTAAGAGTAAAAGCTGAAGACAGAATAATAAAATTTTATATATAAAAATTTTTTATATATAATACTGAAATTATTTTTTTGTCAACTTATTTTTTTTAATCATTGTTTTAGATTTTTAATGTGATACAGAATGTTTTTGTTTAGTAAATATTTTATGAATTATAAATTTTTAAATATCAGAACTGTTAATTTATTTCTTTTATTTAATGAACTTATTTGAATTTAAATTTTGATTTTAATCTATTAAATTTATTTAAATAAAAAAATTTAAAAAAAATAATTTAAGAATAATTATTAATAATAATTGAAAGTTAAATATATACTCCAAAAATAATACAATTCATATTTTTATATAAATCATTTAAGTTATTTAATGTAAAATTTATTTACTAATAATAAATAATTATAATAATTTTAATTGTGATTTTTAATTGCAAAGATACTCATAAAACTAAACATTAAATAAATTATTAAAGATAAAGTACTTCCAAGAAAAGCATAAAAAAAATATAAATTATTTTTCCCAATACATTTAGAAGTCCAAGGACAATGATGATCAATTCCCATAATACAAATATCACAATCAGGGCAATGTTCAGTTCCTTTACTTAAATCCATAATTAATTTACATTTCGAACAAATTCTAAAAGTTCCAACTTTAGTTTTATTTAAATCATAATTTTCTAAATAATATTCTGGAGTTGGAGTCCCAGGATTTATTAATGATGTTATTAAATAAATTATAGTTTGAATAGTATATATACATAATCCAACATATTTAATTATTTCATTTAATGAATACCAAAAAGTATAATAATAAGTAAATGAAATTATAAAAAGTGATGTTGTCATACATAAAGTAAAGGGCCCTTTTTAAATATATTTTTTTTATAAATATTATATAAAGTTATTTTACTTACAATGAGGACCAATTATTATTAATGGATATCCATTTTTAGTGTACAGAAAGAAAAAACAATTTCCTCTTCTTTCATAATTTTTTTCTGGTCTTAATAAAGGTTCTTCTTTTACTATTAATGAATTAAATTTATTATTTGAATCATTATTCGTTGATGGTGATATATTTATCATTTCTGTTTCTATTTCTGATTTAAAAGAATTTGTATTCATCATTTCTCTTTCATTCATTTTAAATTTCTATAAAATTATTTAAAAAAAATAATTTATTCAATCTTAAAATAAAAACATATATATAAAAAAAAATATAAATATCCTTAAACAAATAAATCAAAATAAAATCTCAAAGAAAAAAAAATGAATAATAAAAAAATATCCAAAAAAATAAAAAATTAACTTTTTAAAAAATAACTATAAAACAAATATCCAAAAAAAAATATATAGAAAAAAAAAAATGCAAAAAAATTTCATAAGACAAATTCTTCTCCTACTTTTATTAAACATATCAACATCATTAAAATATACTCAAACTGGGAAAATATCAATAGTATTACCATTTTCAATATCAACTAAAACGAATAAAATGCAATCAACATTACAAATAGGAACAAAGGATAATCAACCATATAAAAAATATGATTTCACAATAGATATAGGTTCCAAAACTTCATGGGTGAATGCTAATGATTATGTTGCATCAGATTCTACAAGTTTCAATGATACAGATATGAAAATTGAAGAATTTGGAGATGATGATTTTAGTTTGAAAGGAAATTCAGCTTTTGAAACTTTTTATTTAAATGAAGGTAGTTTAAAAGCTGAAACAGTTCAATTCTTAACTTCAATAGATACTTTCAATCCTTCAAGAGGAGAAAATGGAATTGGACTTGGGAAAGAAGTATTTGTTAATGGTTATGAACTTGCTTCTAGATTAAGTGCTCAAATTTCTGAAGAAACTCAAATGTTTGCTATTGAATATTTAACTGAAACTACTGAAACTACTGGTATGGGTAATTTATATTTCGGAGATTTAGATTTTTTAACTTCAAAAAAAAGTGTTTCTTTAAAAAAATTACATTTAGTTGACGAAGAAGGTTATAAACATAAGTGGGCTATGAGATTAAAATATATTTTTTATGGAAGTATTCTTGATGATAGGAAAAAAAAAATTAATGGTGTTTATTCTGTTTCTACCAAAGAACCTCATTGGAAAGTTAATACTCAAAATAATTTAGCTTTTTTTGAAACTGTTTATAATAAAATTTTATTGCCTGAAAATGATAAAGATGCTCTTTTCGATTCTTTAAAAAAAGAATATTTTCAAGGTACTGGAACTTATCCTTTATGTTCTCAAACTCCAAGTATATATAGTGAAAATATTACTACTTTTGTATGCAGAGGAGATGAAGTAATTAAATTAGGTCAAATTCATTTTGTTTTTGAAGATGTTACAAACAGAGATTTTGATATTTATTTAGATTACACTGATTTATTTTTTAAAATTGCTGAAGATAGATATGAATTTTTACTTGGTATTCATAAAGATATTCCAAGTACATATCGTTTAGGTCTACCAGTAATCAAGAAATTTACTTCTATTTTTGATATGAAAAATAAAGAATTATATTTAGCTTCATTATCAAATAAAGCTGAGGTTTTTATAGATAATTCCCATGAAACTTCAGATGTGAGAAGCGTTGAATTTACATTAATGACAGAAAATAATTATCTACAAACTTCAGTTTTAGTAGCAAAACCACAAAAAGAATTAATGTTTACAATTGATATAGGATCTCCTAAAACTTGGGCAGATCAAACACAATATCCAACAGAATCAGTAGCATCATTCGATGAAGATTCATTAAATAATACATTATATGATCTTAGTGGAGTTAATGCACAAGATGTTTTTGAATATGGCAATGTCACTTTAGAAAAATTTGACTTTTTCTTAGCTGAGAAAATACAATATGTTCCTTCTGTAATAGAACCTCCTAAAGTTGTTTTAGGATTAGGAAAACCAAAAGATTCTGAAATTAGATTTTCTATTATGTATAGAATGTCTCAAACTAAAATCGATTATGAACCAAGATGTGTTATTGAATTTGGTGGTGATGATCCTGAAGGAGAAAAAATAGGAAGAATATATTATGGTAAAATTAGTTCTTATTTAACTCCTTACCAACAACATATTTATCCTGTTCCTCTTTCTCTTGATGGAGATGGAGTTCTTTATTATGGTAAATGGACCACTATTTTACATTATATTTTCTTTGGAAATATTTTAAAGGAAAAAAAACTTAATGGAAGATTTAAAGTTAGTACTTATGAACCACATATTTATTTTAATAAAAGAGTTGTTTTTGAAAGTAATTTAAATAAAATTGTGCTTCCTTATGATAGAAAAGATGAAATTATTGATATGCTTGAAGATTATTATTTCTCCGTTGATCATAAAAGCCAATGTGAAAAAAAAGAAGATACAACTTCAGGGGTAATAACTTTCTTATGTAATAAGACTTATGTAATTGCAATGAATGAATTTCATATTATATTAAAAGATGGAATGGATCTTTATTTTGAAAGTCAAGATCTTTTTGATTGTGAAAAAAATGTAGAAACATGTGAATTTTTAGTTGAATTCCGTCCAGAATATACTGACTTTTTAGCTTTAGGAGTAACAGTTTTAAGAAAATTTAGAACTTTAATTGATTTTCAACAAAGAACATTTTCTTTAATTTCAACTGATAATTTAGATTATGTTGATGTATATACTCCATCAGTTATAGGAACTGATTTATTTGGAATTAATTTCAAAGGAAAAACAAAAGAAAATTATTTAGAAGCAAATATTACATTCGGAAGTCATAGAGTAGTAATTCCAATGACAATAGATATTGGATCTAAGTATACTTGGGTAAAACAAGACAAATATGACGGGAAAAGTCAATATTTTAAAATAGTAAGTGAAAATGAAGAATATATAAATGCTGATTATCATATTTATGGAAACAAAGTAATTGATAATATTTATGGTGAAGGTGTTCCATTACATGATTTTAGTTTTATGCATATTTCTAAAATTGAAGGTGAAAATGACTTTTCTACTGTTTTAGGATTAGGAAGTAATTATGATCAAAATGGTTATAGTTTTATTCATCAAATTTATGATAAACAATTTCAAAAAATTCCTGAATATCAAAGACCTCATAATAGATTCCTTCTTCAATTTAATGAAAATGATGATGAATTTTATTCTGGCCAATTAATTTATGGTATTTTCGATGATTTTCTTGAAAGCAATAAATTAATTTCTACTACATTAAAATTAGATTCTGTTGATGGAAAAAAAGAAAAATGGGTTACTAATTTAACAGCAATTTATTTCCAAAATATATTAGTCAATAGAACTTCAAATGGTAGTTTTGAAGTTTTACTTTCAACTCCAAATTACAAACCAAAAGAATATAAAAATGTTGTTTTTGAAACAATGTACAATGGAATTTTAATACCTTATAGAGAAAAAGATACATATATGGAAATATTCAAACAACATTATTTTTCAGTTGATAAAAAACACTTATGTGAAATGAAAACTTTCAAAGAATTAGAACGTTATGAGAAAATATATTTTGAGTGTAGTAAAGAAAATATAGAAAAATTAGGTCCGCTTCATTTTGTTTTATCAAATGGTTTAGATATATATTTAGAATCAAAAGACTTATTTAAATGTACTGGAGATGTATGTGAATCTAGAGTAGAATCAAGAAATGATGTAGAAGATAGATTTATTTTCGGAACTGCCGTTCTTCGTAAATTCCAAACTTTATTTGATATTGATACAGATTCAATAACATTTATAGGAGAAGATAATTGGGATTATGTTTTCTTAACTCCAGATCATAAAGATCCAATTCAAGAAATTTCATTTACATATGATACTGAAAAAGGATTTTATACTTCTCCTGGATTCTTTGGAAGTAATATGGATAGAATTGATTTCGTAGTTGATATTGGAGGGGCAAAATCATGGATTTTTGAGCATGATTATGATTATGATGCTTCATTATCACATAAAATAATTGGAGATGGAGAAGTTCATGAAGAAGCTTATGAAATAAGAGGAAAGATTATTTCCGATACATTTTATTATAGTAATGCTAAATTAGATGATTTTCACTTTTTAGTTGGACAAGCTTTAGCTGACACTAAATTACCTGGAACTATTGCTTTTGGAAGAGCTTTTGCTGAGGAAACACAGGAAAGTTATTCTATTGTTAGGTTAATGAATAAAAAATTAGGTAATGTTAATACAGGAACTTTTATTTTACAATACGATGAAGATAAAACTAACGGTAAATCAACTGGTCAAGTTGTTTTTGGTAAAATTGAAGAATATTTAAAAGAAAAACAATATATAACTGATATTCCATTAACTCAATTAAATGGTAATAAATGGGCAGCTAGTCTTTCAAGGATATATTATGGAAATATATTAACAAATAAAACAAGTAATAATATATATAATGTATCAACATCAATTCCTTATTATAATGCTGCTAACATATCAATTGTTTTTGAAACAGTCTATGATCATATTGTAATACCATATGAAAATAAAGATGCTATATTTAATGAAATGGATGCATCATATTTTAAAGGAAAATGTAAAAAAACGACAGACGACAGAACATTTGAATATTTCAGATGTGATAAAAGTGCAATTATAACTTTAGGTGAAATTCATTTTATAATAGAAAGCGGAGAAAAAGATGTTGACTTATATTTTTCAGCATATGATTTATTCCAATGTCATGGAGAAGAATGTGATATGGAAATAAGAGCTGATAGTGCAATAAAGAAAAATCATTTTATATTTGGAAATACCTTTTTAAAGAAATTTAATACTATATTTGATTTAGAAAAAGAAACAATGCAAATAATAGGTAAAAGAAATAAAGCATTAGTTAAACATGTTAATCCAAATGATATGTTTAATGACCAAAAAGAAGGACCAATTCCAGATCCAAAAGATCCTTCTAAGCCAGAAGAGGGTGGAAATGGTGGTTCTACTACTACTGTTTTAGTTATTATTTTGTGTATTTTAATTGTTGGAGGTGGTGCTTTTGCTACTTACTATTTCTTAAAAAGTAAAAAAACTAGAACTGTTGTTGTTATCAATGAAAATGGTAGTTTTGGAAATATTAATGATAGTAAAGTTAATGAATTAACCTCTAATACTACTAGTACTAATCAGAAATAAAATTTTTGATTTAGTTTTTTCTTTGATTAAGAAATTAGATAATATTATCTTTCTTTTAAATATTTATCCTCTAAAATTCTTTTAAGATTATTTTTTTAATGTTCATTTTCTCATTTGGCAAAACCCAGAAATTTTTTTTACTTCCATTAAATATAATCATAATTAATTATTTGTTTTATATTCTGGGTGATTATATTTTTTCCTTCTTTTTTATTTGATGAATAATAATCCTAATATCTATTTAATTTTAATGCTTCATATATCATTTTTTATATCTTTTCCTGTTTTATTTACATCACACACTTTTTGAAAAGTCATTTGTTTTTTATAATATTTTGATAATCATAATAACTCAAATATTTTATTTTTAAATTTAGTAAAAAAAAGTTTAATTTTAGTTTTTTTATTTATTATTCTTCATTTTCATATTTATAATTCCTTTCATATTCATATTATGAATGGAATTTATTTTATTTAATAAATTTCTTTGATATTTATTGTTCTTTTTGTTAAAACCATTTAATAAATTATTAGTACTTTTATTTGCACTTATATTTACAGATATATTCTTTTTGTTTGATTTAGGACAACTTATATTTCTTGATTTTCTGTGGACTGAACTTGAATTTATATTTCCTTCTTTAAAATAATTATTTGATTTAATTGGTAAATTACACATGCTTCTTTCAACATTTTTGAAAGTATCATCAGTATTACTCCTTATATGATGTGATTTTAAATTATTATCATTCTTTAAATTATTATTATATTGAATTGAATATGCATTTTGATTATGATTAATTACTGTTTTATTGTTGTTATTTATTTTTTTGCTATAACTAATAAAATTGGATAAATTACTTTTTTTCTTTGACAAATTTAAATTTGAATTATTTGAATTAATTTGAAATGGATGATTATATGATGTGACTGTATTATTATATAGATTTATTTTCTTTTTTATTTTTGAATTTATATTATTTTTAATTTCATTTTGAAAACTAAATTCTTTTTCAATTATAATATTTGAAGATTTATTCCTTGATTTTGAATTTTTAATATATTCTTTATTTCCTCTTTCAAAACTATTAATCTTTTCTGAATTAGGTTGTATTTCAATATAATTACTAATATTAAACATATTTCTTTCTTCGAAATTATTATTTTCAATTTTAAGAAGCATATTTTCCATCATTAAGTTTAAAATATCTTTTTCATTTTGAGCATTTTTTTCTTCTAAAACTTTAATACTTTCAATGTATTTTAATTTTAATTGAGCCAAAATATTTGAGAAATAAAAACTTATTCTATTATAAAATTCTTCATATTCATCATCTTCATCAAAATTAAATGAATTTTTAACCAAAAATAATTTTTCATAAATTTTTGTTAAATTTTCATAAATTACATTATTATTAGAAACTGCAATAGTATTAAATTCTTGATTATTGCTCATTTTTTTAAATTCAATTAATAAAAAAATAAGATATAAAAATAATAAACAATCGTTATTAAAATAATTTTATAACCTTATAAAAATTAAAATATTTAAAATTGAGCTTCAGCAAATTCTTTCATTTTTTTTCTCACTTCTTCTTTAAATTCTTCTTTGCTTATTTTTCCATCTTTATTTTTATCAGCTTTTTTCCAACTTTTTAAAACTGCTGAAAATGAACCTTTTTTCTTATTAATTGATGCTAAAAAATCATCAAAAAATTCACCATATTCTCTCATTTAAATACTTCCATCACCATTTTTGTCATAATTTTTAAATTGCAATTCAAAAACTTCATTAAATTTATCATCATTAGATATTATTTCTTTCACTTGTCTTTGAGCTTCTTTTAATTCTTCTTTATTATCTGACATTGTATTATAATAATTAAATAATTTTAATGTTATAAATGTTATTTTCAATTTGTTAATTTATAAAATATATGAATGGAAATTTAAAAATAGGAATTCTTTAAAACTATATTTCCAAATCAGTAAGAAGAATTTTATGGAAAAAAAATTGTGTGGAAATAGATTAGACTTAGATTTTATTTAAATATTTTATTTTAAACAATATTCAAATTATATAAATAAAGTTTAAATATAATATATTATTTATATTAAATAAAAAGGAAAATGATACTTTACTTAAAAATTATGTTTTGTTATTAATTTGATGTTTTTGAATTATATTTTTCAAGAAGATTATATGTTCTTTCTTTTAAATCTTGAAGTTTATCTTTATAGCAATCTTTTATATTTATATTGGTGTTAATAATTATTTCTGAATTTTTTAAAATATCATCAATATTACAATTTCTTTTTATGTATTCATTTCCAGGATTAATTGTTATTTTTTTAATAGGAAAAATTCCGACTTTTTTAATAGTAATATTATTATTATCTGGATAATTTTTTTTGATTGAAGATGGTTTTTTATTGGAAGAAGATAAATTAAATTTAATATAATTTATTTCCTGTTTTAAATATTCAATTTCCGCATCTTTTTGCTCAATTATTTTTTTATAATCTTCAATAGATTTTTCCTTTCTTTGAGTACTATTTTTTTCAGAAACAATTGAACTTTTAGAATAATTTTGATGTGGTCTACTTGATAAAGAAATATTTGTATCTAAAGTTATAAATTTTTTACTAAAAATTGAGTATAAAATTTATTTACATTGGATAACTTGAATATTGTTTTTTATTTGAAAATCCATCATAAAATAATTTTTGACTTTTTATGTCATTTTTCTTACTTTTATTCATTTTCATTGTTTAAAATTAATTGAATATAATAATAAATAAATTTATTAGAAAAAAATATAATTAAAAATGTTTAATATTATTTTTACAATTTTTATGAGAATTTTTTCTGATAATTTGCTTTTTTTGGTTCATTAAAAAATCTTCTAATTCCTGTAAATTATATAATTCATCATCATATTGATTAATACATCTTTCAATTAAATCAGAATTCATTTCATTATTTACACTTTGTGAAGAAAATTCTTTAATTGAATTAGAATAATTTTTTTTATTTTTTTTTTCATTATTGTTTTCATATAAGTTTTTATTTGTTTTTGTATTTACATTTATAAAATATTTCATATTATCAGAATTATTCAAAATTGAAGGATGGACAATAGAATTTGAGATATTAATCGTATTATTTATATTAACATTTTGTTGAATTTTTTCATTTTCATTTTTAACTTTTTCATTTATATTTTTCAAATTACCAAAATTATTTTCTTTTAATTTATCTTGTATATGTGTTAATTGTATATTTTTATCCTTTTCTCTTAATTGTTTATTTAATCTTTCAATTTCTTCAATATATAAATAAATTTCTTGGAATAATATTATTAACAATTTATTATAAGGAGAAGGAATATCTTTTTGAAATTGAAGAGATTCTGTTTCTAAGTAAAATTTGAGATTTAATTTTTCACATTTTTTCTTAAATATTGAAGTTTCGATATCATAATAATCATTTAAATTATTTAATGGAATTGAATCTAATAAAGACTTTATTGATATATTTTCTTTATTAAAATCATTTAATAATTTCATATCTTCAAAAGAATTCTTTTCTGAACTCATTTATTCAATTTTTGAATATAATTTAATAATAAATAAATTTCATTTTTAACAGACAAATATAATTATTATTTTAATTATATATTTCATTTTTTTTGTCTTCTACCACCTGATTTTCACAAATTTAATTGTTTATTAAACGAAATATAAACAATAATCTCAATCAATCACTCAAAAGAATAATTAATGAAAAAATTTTTGTGAAAAAATTAAAAAGTTTAATATTATAACTTCCTTGCGCTATTCTATTGCAAAGAAATAATAAAATATAAAAAATAATATATAAATTAAAATTTAATATCGAGAAGATTGATTATCATTGAAACCTTCTTTCATAAAAAAGACAATTCAGATAAAAATATTTTAACAATAATTATATTTTGTTCATTTCTTAAAATTTTTTATGTTATTTATGAATAAATTCATCTTCTTTTTCATTTTTCGATATTAAATTTTTTTGGTTATTTTCATAATTAATTAATTGCCATGATTTTGAATTTTTTTCTCTCATATTTTTTAAAAATAAATTAAAAGAATTATTTCCTTAAAATCTAAAATATATTGTTTTTTTAAATTTATTTTAAATTTTAAGAAAAAAAAATTTCTATTTTAATCATTGGATTTTGTTAAAAAAAATCTGGGGATTGGGGATTGGGGATTGG
>JAEEGK010005599.1_pt1 | contig 30359 bp, 24 predicted proteins | sample 8958771 | NCBI WGS metagenome assembly JAEEGK01 (sample SAMN16246547, study PRJNA631951) | gut metagenome | biome: gut microbiome; feature: rumen; material: SC-attached | host: Bos | place: Iran: Karaj | collected 2018-10 | reverse complement strand
ACCAGACCGTCATCAAGGTCACAAACGACATCGAGAACATGAGCTTCAACACCGCGATCAGCCAGCTGATGATCTTCAACAACGAAATGATGAAGATGGACAAGCGCTACCGCGAACCGTGCGAAACGTTCGTCAAGTTGTTGCACCCGTTTGCCCCGCACATCGCCGAAGAAATGTGGAGCATCCTCGGTCACAACGAATCGCTCACGAACGTCGCCTGGCCCGAAGCCGACCACTCCAAGGCTGTCGAGAACACCGTGGAAGTCGTGTTCCAGGTGAACGGCAAGGTCCGCGCGAAGGCCTCCGTCGCCAAGGACATGGACAAGGCCGCCCTCGAAAAGCTCGCCATGGACAACGACCGCGTTAAAGAGTTTATGAACGGCAAGACCGTCGTGAAGTCCATCGTCGTCCCCGGCAAGCTCGTGAACATCGTGGTGAAATAAGTTGTTGGGAGGGGAAGGCCTTCCCCTCGCTCCAGCTCCGATCCCGCTTTTATAATCACGCCCACTCATTGAGTGGGCGTCTTTTGTTATAACCCGCCCCGGTCGGGTCTTCCGCTACCCCTTCTAACAGGCGCTCAGTCGCCGCGCCCGTAACGCCTGGGCTTTCCTTGCCAGCCTCATATGCTTAAAAAGTTCTTTTTATAGGGTATGGAAAATAAAAAATGTTCAATTATTCTTATTTTTCAAATAAGATATGAAAAATGGAGTTCGCGTGTGCCTATTATAGCTCATCATGGTTATGATAAAAATAATCTTGAACAATACTTCGTCAAAGATGGTGGAGAAATCCTTTATGGGGAACTCGATATAGCCAAAAGGCTTTTTGCTGATTGCGAACACCATCGGTTGCATTGGCATATGTGGCATAGTTTGCGTTTAAGCATTCCTGTTAAGGCGCAACAGGAAATAGAAATAGATTTTTTCCTGATGAGTGAAGCTGGCGCAATCATTATTGAGGTCAAAGGCGGCATAGTAGAATGTCGTGATGGAATCTATTATCTAATTCACAACGAGAAAGAGTCTGCACTGCCGAGAACTCCATTTGAACAAGCTGCGGATTATAAGCATGCATTGATAAGAAATAGTATTATTGACAGAAATATTTTCATTTCATTTGCATGCGCTTTTCCACATACATCTGTTGATAGAAGTTTGGCCAATGCAATTAATAAATTTGATATTTTATGGGATAAAACTTTACAGGATGATCCGAATGAATCGATTGCGGTTTTCCTTGAAAATGTAATCAGAACAGATCGGGCGAGGTACCCCTATAGGAAGGATGATTTAACTGAAGTAGAACTTGCTGCCGCTGTTAGAGCTATATCCCCAAATATACGCAATCCTCTTCGTTTTTCGGAAGAAAATATTGATAGTTTTCTCCGGATGATAAATGTTTCTAATGCGGAAACATTGGATAGTTTAAGAAAAAATCATCAGATCGTTATAGAAGGCAAACCAGGTACAGGAAAAACAACCTTTGCTAAAATATATGTAGCAAAACATTCGGAATTGAGGGGCATTTATCTTTGCTGGAATAAATTTTTGGTTGCTGTCACAGAAAACCTGTTTCACAAGGCGGGCTTAAACAATTGTGATGTTTATCAGTATCGAAGTTTTCTGCAGGAGAAAGACCCTCGCCAGACCTTTATAAGAAACACAGATATTTTTTGGAATTCTAGTGATATAGGGGAAGCTGTGAGCCATTTAGTAGATCGTATTAGAAGCACCCAAGACTTTATCCCTTATGACTATATTATAGTAGATGAATCTCAAGATATTTTTGACAAAGGTGTTGAGTATGTTTTAGAAGGCTTGACATCTGCAAGAAGAGATTTAACAAGTGCAAGATTTCTATTATTTTATGATAACGAACAAGGATACAAACCAGAGGAACGAGAACTAGAAGATTTTGCAGATCGTATATCAAGATCGTCTGCTCATTTCATACTAAGCGAGAATAAGCGAAGCCAGTATAATAAAGATATTGTTAAATACGCTGAAAATATTTATGAGACGGATTCTTTGACCTCATGGCTTACAATGATTGAAAATGAGCAGAATCCGTTAATGTCTGTAGAACGATTTTGTAATCCTATTAATTTGCTGCAGCGAATTTCTTGCATCCAAAAAGAAATTTGTGAAGAGCATTCCTGCGACGAATCAATTCTGTTGCTATCATCTAATTTAGCGAAAGTGACGATCCCTAGCATGCAAGCGCCATTGAGTAGCATTTTAGCCGTTGCGGATATTAGGGAATTGAACGAAAAAAATATATGTTTAAAAAAAGATAAACTATTTTGGACAACAATGCTTAAGTACAAAGGCCTTGAATGTCCAAGAGTATTCTTAGCTATAAGAAGCTCTCAAGAATTTTTTGATTCCGTAGGTAAATTTGAACTTTATGTTGGAATGACTCGAGCAATAGCCGAGATAAGAATACTTGTGTTGGAAGAGGGGTGATAAAGAATATATGTTGACGCAAGAATTTAAAGGTGTAATTGAATCTCGGAGTTCGAGGGCAAAAAAATTCCTTGATGTTATGTATGAGAATTGGTCTTCTTCTTGCCAATATAGATATTCTGGATTGCGCGATCTTGCGGTTAGGCTTGTCGCTCTTTTAGATGATTTTGTTAGTTACTATATGGAAAAGACAGATGTAACGGAAACACGATTTCCTGTTTTTTATATGCCGACTTCTAAATTTTGGGCGAGAGAGATTGCGGTTGAATTTTTAATGCTAAAAATGTCTTTGACGTACAATGGGATGCGATACAATTATTTAAGAAAGCAATTAAATGATATATGTTTAAAAAGAAGGTTGAGGGCTAAAGAAAAACAGAAAAAAAAGTTCATAGAGGACATTCGGGCTTGCTGTGATGAAATGTCTATAGAAGAGATGCGAAAATATCGAAAAAATGTTTTTGTAGGCAATTTAAAAAATTCGAATACACATATGGATGAACTTGTGAGAGAGCTAGATGGAGCTTCTCTTAATGATGTTAATCACTACAATTTATTCAAGTGTGATTTTGATACAGATCTTGTTTCGCAAGTTTACGATTATCGAGAAAATACGGGGTTTGATCTTCAAATAGAGAACATATTTTTGTTTTTTGGAGAAAACTTCAATCGTGAATCGGCCAATTTAAATAAAAAAATATTTGATATGCTTCGTGATGCTGGATGCAATGTAAAGAATGTTTTTGTTTTTCGTTTTTCTGAACGACCTTATCAAGCAAGAAAAATATTGGAATGGAAAAAAATTGCATGCAAAGTATTTCTTCAGGCCTCTCCAGACCTTATAAGAAAAGAAAAAAACTTTGTTTCTTTTGCCAAAGATGAACTTGATTATATTTTTGGTAGAGAATGCAATAATCAACACTTATTCCTTGAGGATGTGTTAGCTGATGAAGACTTGCTAGAGGACTATTTATCTTCTTCTGAACGTCCTTTAGTAGAAAAAAATGACTTGTCATTGTGTTTTAACGAAAAGCTGTATAATGAATATTGTGCGAAATATTCTCGGTCGCATAATGATGAACTTTTTCAAAAACTGTCTGTTTTTTGGCGAAGTACGATTATTCCTAAAATAATGGGGTTTATATCTGATGATGGCGATATTGCCGTGGTTGTTAACAATTCTACTTTTGTTGATGAATTGAAAAATGAGCTTCAATCTCGGCTATCTCATCCTTTTTCTATTAAACGTTATGACATTAAAGACTTGAAACGAAAAAAGATAAACTCTGAATTTTCTAATAATCTTTTAGAAAGAAAAGTTCTTATTTTCCAATATTGGAAACACGATTTGCAATCACAGTGGATTATTTACCCAAATTCATTTGATTCTTATTTTGAGAAAGAATGTATTGAACAAAAAATTTGCGAATTTATAAATGGAAATATTTTAGGTGGAGTCTATAAGTGGCATTTATACGGATATAATAAAGAATTAGATAAAATCTTGTATTCCGAATATCGGCGCAACATAATGAAAGATTTTGGAGGAGAATGGGAGATTCCTGAACGGATAGATGATGACGACATGTCTCCAAATGATTATGTGGGAACTGCTCAGCAGATTAGGATTTGTTATGCAAATTATGATATGCAAACAGCATCTCCTTCAACATACTATTTGTACGAATATGAAACTCAATATTATATAGATCGCATTGACGTAATTAAAGGCATCAATGGCATTGAAAAAATCCAGCCTTTGGATGATTTTGCGAAAATACTAGCATCCTTGATTGACAAGAATGCCAAATCCGCTATAGAAGAAGAAATCGAAATTCGAGAGAGAATCCCAAATTTGACAGAGGCCGAAAAGCATTCGTCTGCCGAAGTATGGAAAATTTTATTAAAAAAATTTGTAGATGATTGCGGCAAAAAAGAAAATGATGTATATCAAGAAATAGAACGTGATGTAGCTAAAATGGTCTCCTTTAGCAGCTTTCAACAATGGATAAATCCAGAAAGCAACTTTATATTGCCTAGAGAAAAAAGCCATCAAAGATACATTTTCAATCTTTTAAAACTTCCAAAATCATATTTAAGATTGGTGCGAAGAAGAAAAGCGGCAACAAAAAGAGCGACAGGTTCATTTAATCGATTGATGGATTCTTTCTTAAAACAAATCCTTGTTAACGAGGTGAATGAATCTATGTATTCTGAATTATCCGAAAATGACATCTTTGATTTATTGAATCTAGAAAATATGGATGATTTACAAAGGCTTCAGCTGATGTTGAAGGAAAAAATTCATTTAAATAAAATTCGGAGCATTGAATATGCCTAATTATATTGAACAAAAAAGAGCATCTCTGGAAAATTTTATTCGTGAGCAAATGGTAGGGCCAGGAGGTTGCCGATATCATTTTGGACTTGATGGTCACGATGGCGAAGTGTTGAACACTACACCTGGTTCTATTTACAGCACCGCGATCCTTTTTCCGCAGAAAGAATTTGGTGAAACTATATTGAATGATGGAGACGGTACTTTGCCAAATATTGTTGATGACGGAAATGATGAATCTGATACAACTACTGATGAGGAGAACAATGTAAGAGATGAAGAAGACCAAGCAACACTTAGTCGTCGTTTTCCCAATATGATGGGATTATCATTTTGTTTGAACAGTATTGATGATCTTGTTAATAATCTTTCTGTGAAAATAAAATGCCGTTACTATAAAAAGGTGGCAAGAGACGAATTTGAACATCTGTATGTGAATGTTACAGATTATCCAGATTTTTTTGCTGATTTTTTTGTCAATGAGTCGTTGCTAAATCAAAACTTTCGTTTAGATAATAACAATAATAAACTTTATATTGGTCGTATAACTACTACATTGGCAGAAGAACTTAAAACGAATTTAAGAGCAAAAGATGCTGAAATAGCTGTTCAATTAAGAAATCGCTTCCAATTGGAGGCCTTAAATGATGTTACTGAGGGAAATTTATATCTCCACTCTCTAAAAGAACATCTGTTTAAAAAGCTAAACAAACGTAGAGATGGGTATGATGAGAATGAGGCCGCTAAAAGTGCTGAAAATATTAAAGAAATTGAAAAATACGAGACTGCGCTTTCGTATTGCAACGATTTGCTAGAACTGTTTAATTCGCGTTCCTTTGGATTCTGGAAAGAACAACAAATTGAACATCAACTTGATTTAAATAACATCGATTTTACTACTCGTGGCAGAAAGCTTATAAAGCTTCCAGATGACGAAACGCCCGCATTCAAAAATTTTATTGACATTCCTTTTGAAGGGGACGGAAATGATTTAAAGGCCCGCTTGTCGATTAGTATGCAATTGATTCCTGATACTCAAAATAGAAAATATTATTTAAAATTTTTACTTCAAAACACCTCATCGAAGTTTATAGAAAATGAACACCATTTCTTTTTTATCGTTAACGAAGAAGTTAACAAGAGAAGTTTTTTTGGGACTCAGATAGTTATTGAATCTCCATATATAGTCCCCTACCACGAAGATAATATACAAGATTCAGATGACGAAGAACAAAATAAATTAAATTACCTATATCGTTCTATAACGGATTATGGTGTTGGACATTTCTGCTCTGTAGATTGGAATCCATCAGAACACCGAATTTGGACTGAATTTATGCCAATATGCGATAGTCCAGATGTAGAACCTGTTCCTAGAAATAAAAATGCAACATACATAGAAGACAACGGAAAATTTATTCCACCACCATATTTGACACCGGATAATCATTGTTTTGAGTTGAAATGGCTTTCTGTATTTTCTGACACAACAGATGAACAAATACGGGTTGGGTTGCTCGAATTCGTTGAAAATTATTCACAATGGATCGATTCTTTAATTCCAGAAAATGATATTTCGCAGGATATCATAAATACATGTAGAACTGATTACGAACGAATGCGCTGCAATATTGAATCAATACTGAATGCAGATGCAAATATGCGCTCTTTCAGATTGATGAATTCAGCGATGTTTATGCAAATGTGGCATGGCAAGAATTCAGCTAGCGCATTAAATCAAAAGATTGATATAAATTTTTACAGACAATGCAACGATGATATTTTTAACCCAGGACAACATGCCGCATGGAGGCCATTCCAGCTCGCGTTTATCCTTCTAAATCTTGATGGCATAATAAAACGAGAAACGGATCCGCAATGGGAAAAGAGAAATAAGCTAGTTGACCTTGTTTGGTTCCCTACGGGTGGTGGTAAAACAGAAGCCTATCTTGGTCTTATCGCAATGTCGATTATACATCGCCGAAAAACTCAAGGTGATCAAGGCGGCGGTGTCACCGCCATTATGCGCTACACATTACGTTTGTTGGCGACGCAACAGTTTGAACGAGCCACAAAGCTTATCCTTGCAATAGAACAATTGCGTCGACTATATCCAGAAGAAATAGGTCCAAGCAAAGTTAATATTGGATTATTTGTTGGTAATGACTCTTTGCCAAATAAGCTCGGAGGTCCAACAGATAGGGATAGTGATAGCACATTATGGAATGAGGCTACAAAATGGGCAAATGAACGCGAATCAAAAGTTCCTCTTCCTCATAAATGTCCTTGGTGCTCTGATGACTTAATTTGGAATAATGGAATTTTTGCATGCCGTAATATTCATTGTACCTTTAGTTTAAGGGGTAAAGGTTTGCCTGTTGAGTTGTGCGATGAGCTCGTTTATGAAAATACCCCTTCTTTGTTATTTGGCACTGTAGATAAATTTGCGCAACTGGCGCACAAAGTATCAACAACAAACGGTCCTGCGGGGAAACGAAGCGACTCACGCAGATTATTTGGACGGGGAGTTGGAATAAACTACCCTACTCCTGATTTGATTATCCAGGATGAACTTCATTTACTTCAGGGACCATTAGGCTCTGCTGTAGGCTTATACGAAAGTGCTATTGATAAATTGTGCACTCGCATAGAAGACGGTATTTCTTTGCGTCCTAAAATAATATCATCTACGGCGACCACGAGAAATACTGGTTTACAAATAAGAGCTCTATATGATAGGGATGTTAGCATATTCCCCAAAAATGGTACGGATTATGATGATTCATTCTTTTCTTTCTTCAAACGAGCGAAGAATGATATAAATGAAGAAAGCGTCTTCTTATCCAAAAGACGGTATTTGGGCATTATGCCTACAGGAAGAACTCAGATGACAACGCAAATGAGACTTGCTGCAATGTTTTTTGTACATAGAGCCTTGTTTGAAAAAGACCATCTTAATGAGTTGGGGGATGAGGCTTTTGTCAAAGCTGCAGATTATTACTATTCCTTGATATCCTATTTTAATAGTTTGCGTGAAGTCGGTAAAACAGATGCGCAGTTTAAGCTTGAATTCTCGAAGTATACAAAACGTTTATTTCATAGAGTGTTACGTAACGGCGAACTCTTGGAATGTTACTATGCGAATGACAAACTTTTAGAAAGAGCGGAGCTTACAGGCCGATTAAGCGGTTCTGAAGTCGTCAATGAATTAAAAAATGTAGATAAGCATTGGTCACTAGAGGGGAGGGATAATTGCAGGCCGCCCGACTTCATTCTTGCAACAAATATGATTTCGGTTGGGTTGGATGTTGGCCGCTTTAATGCGATCATTATGAATTCTATGCCTCGAAATATCGCTGAATATATCCAGGCTAGTTCGCGAGTAGCTCGTGAAACACAAGGTCTTGTTATTACGCTTCATAATCCTTTCCGTTCTAGAGATGTTTCTCATTTCGAAAAATTTAAGGAATTTCACGAAAAACTATATTACTATGTAGAACCAATTTCTATAACACCATTTTCAAGCAAATCAATAGAGCGTTATTTGCCGTTGTATTTGTCTACGGTTATCCGTCATTTAAATAATAATTTGGCGACTAGAGATTCAGCGAATCATATAACAATGCAAATTGCAGACGAAATTAAGCACGATGTTGTGCAGGATTTTACGGAGCGATTGCAAAGGACGACTAGATTAGCGGATAATGAAAAGCATCTTTTTACAGAGGATTCTCTACGAGATATAGAACGCATGACGGAGAATCTTGTCGAAGATTGGCTTGAGAAAAAGATTTCTCTGGAACAGGGAGAAACTTTAGTTTATGAATTAACAGGGAGCCCTATAGGAAATAACCGTAAAAAGGCCTTATTTTCTGCACCCGATGATTACGAAGATGTCCGAGAGGGGAATATGTGGCTCGTTCCAATGTCGTTAAGAATTATAGAACCAGAAGCGGTTTTGAAAATTTCTCCCACATTTGAGAGAGGGTATTAATATGGAAATTAGAACCAAAAAACAATACAATCATTCTATCGGCAAGTTTAAGTTGCTTTCCTCAAATGCAGGAGTAGGCTCTGTCATAGCGACCAGATGGGGTGTATTTATAATGCCTCTATCTTCATCGAAGTGGGACTTTGTGGCGAAGGCAAGCGAGTATTCCGTCGCGAATCCAGAACTTAGTGATGATCGCCTGGCAGTCCAAGTAAAAAACAATTTGGGTGTTGAGTTCATTCGTGATGAACGATTTATTGATTATTTAAAAAATAAAAAAGAAATGCCGCAGTTGACACATTTTGTTGCCATTCCTCAACTGCAATTAAGTGCTTTAAATTACTGTATGGTAAAAGCTCATCCATTGTATAAGAATCATCAAGCAATTGTGGGCGGAGACCTTAAAGAAGAGCGTTTCTCCATTCCTGCAATCAATTTTCCTAAATGGTTTTATTCAAGAGCAAAGAAAACATTGATGCACATAGATAAATGGCAATCTTTGTGGCGAGCAAACAATTGTAATAATGGATTGTCAGAATTTTTTGCACCTCCCCGAGATTATTTGTCCAAAACAGACTACGAGCATCCAGAAAAAACATGTACAAAATTCCATCTTACCGATAAAGCGGTTTATGAGTGCTTAAAGCAGGTTCCTTTGTTGCTTATTTGTCCGAATGGGCATATTACGGATGTACCGTGGAAAAAATATTTTGCTGCAAAGTTAGACAACGTTCGAATGGGAGAAACCGCGGGAATAGATTTGTTTGATTATCAATCAGACTCATTGAATTGTGCGCATGGTGGTGAACACGAACTTCAGTGGATCGAAAATCGAAACAATGCCGAAAGTTGGGGTTTGCTGAAATGTTCGAAGTGCGGTAAGATCGCTTCTCTAGAAGGCGTAATGAACATTAGACCTTTTTGCAATTGCGACAAGCCGTGGGAAAATTCTCGTGACCATTATTGTAGAGATGCTAATGGGGCGAATAATACCATGCGTTGTGTTCTTGCTACAAGCAATAGTGTTTATTATGCTCAAACAGAAAGCAGTTTATATATTCCACAAGAACTACTTCCTAGCGGTTCGCTAACACATAATGCCCATGTTGTCCTTGAACGCTTAGAAGCTCTGTGGATTCGAGAACAACAAAATAATCCCACTATCACAAAAGAAGCATATGCGCATGCTTCTGATTTTATGGGAAAATTGGATTTTATTGCTATGGTTGCCCAAATAAATCCGCTGTCAGATGAAGAAAAAATAATGGTGCAAAATACATTCGTTGGAATAGCGCGGGATGACGCAGATGATGTTTATAGATTTCAGGAATATTCTGCTTTTATGAAAGAAGGCGAGTATCATTTCAACAATGAAAAATATCTGTCTTATAGAACCGTTGAGGTCCCGGAAAGCTTGCGTAATTATATTGTAACGATCAAACAAGTTGATTCCTTGGCAGAAACGATGACGCAATTGGGCTTTTCTCGCGTTTCCATGCCAGAAATGATTGTTGATGAGAACGGCCATCTTACAATGCCAAATCGTGTGCAGAATATTTTTGCCGAAGCAAAAACTGAGGTACGTTGTTTGCCGGCGGTACAGTCTTTCGGAGAAGGCATTTTCATTGCGTTCAATCTTGATTATATAGATCAATGGTATAACCGTTTTTCGGAACAATTAACTAGCCGGTATACACAAGACGTTGATAGCTTGTATAGGGCAATGTACGATCGACTTAACAGATACTCTTTGCCTAAATTTTATTTACTGCACACATTTTCTCACCTTATATTAAAGGAACTTGAATTCAGCTGCGGATATCCAACTGCGAGTTTAAAAGAACGTCTTTATTTTTCGGATAGAATGAATGGCGTACTGGTCTATACGGCGGACGGATCCGAAGGAAGCATGGGCGGGCTTGTAAATCAGGGCCGTTCTGATATTATTGAACGCATCATTAAACGAGCTCTTAAACGAGCTTTAAGCTGTTCCTCAGATCCTCTTTGTTGGGAAAACGAAGATCAATTAAATTTCGCATCTTGTTTTGCATGTTCAATGGTTTCAGAGACGGCGTGTGAGGAACGGAATTTAGGCCTTGATCGTAGAATTCTTGTAGATGAAGAATTTGGTTTTTTTAGGGAACTGATTAATAATTAAAAAATAGGAAAAATGCTTTTCAACGTTGTTATGTAAGTTTCCCCGTAAAAATGAGTGGCTTACAGTTACTTAACAGATAAAACGAATTGATATGCTGAAAAAACACTCTCTCGTTTTATCTTTTGGAGGCTGCGAGACCGTTTTTATAGCCTAAAGCATATGCTTCTTGCGCACTTTTGTGTCGTTGTGGACCCGCCTGACTATCATCTAAATCTTGCATCCGTTGTTCAATATTTTTTTCGTTCCTTTTTAAGCCATCTTGATAACCGAGTTCATAAGCGCAACCAGCACATTTATGTCGTCCTGATTTATATTGTCCGTCACTAAGTCCGTTGAGAATAGAGGCTATGTTGGAATGGTCTTTTTTACAAGGCATGTGTAAAATTCCTCGAAGAATTACGCTTTTTGCATAATATATAAATATTCGTGGGCGATCAAAAGAAAATCATTTGCTTTTGATTGCCATTTTTGTGTTCCAATACAGTTGTGCTGTTCTTTTATGACGATTTCTTTTAGTGAGAAACCTGCGTTGATAAAAACATTCATCAATTCGAAACCTAATGGATATAGAACACCTTTCTTTCGAACATCGCCAATTAAAAAAGCACAGATTTTCCCTTTTTTCAGAACTCTAAAGGATTCGGCAGCAACAGGCTTCATCTCTTCTATAAAATTTTTGACGGGTTGTTGGGATAAATCTTCAGTTAGTCCATCGCTGTACTTAATGATATCCGCATATGGGGGATGCGTTGCAATTAAATCGATAGTTTCTGAACCAAGAAAAAATAATTTTTGTGCGTTTCCCTTTCTTATGGCAATATGAGACTTTGATGCGCAATCAAAATTTATTGCAGATTTGCATAATCTGATCGCACTTGGGTTTATGTCTACTCCAAATGCATTGCGATTAAGAAGTTTTGCTTCTATTAGAGTTGTTCCGCTTCCGGCAAATTGATCTAAGACAGTGTCTCCTTCATTAGAATAGCGGAGAATTAGATTTCTCGGTATATATGGAGACCAGTTCCCACGATACTTGTTGGTATGCGTTGCCCAGGAACCTCTATCGGGGAAACTCCATAATGAGGTTTTTTCTAGGGAAAAGTTATCAGACTGTAGATTCTCGGCCGCCATTATTTTAACAGTAGAGATAAAATCCAGTTAACCCATCCTCGAATGGTTGAGGAACGGCGTTCAAATGTGCTCTCGCTTTCAATATTATAAAGATTGCTGTTTTTCATAATGGTCACAACAGCGTCCTTTCCCAGAAGAGAGCCTTGCTCAAGAGACCCCTTTAGCGTTTCGCCAAAGGCTTTGTGTTGGAGTATTTTTTCGCAATATGCCAATTGTCTTTTTTTGTATGGCAAGTTTAGTATTTTGCGTCCTTCTTCTGTAAGATTATATGGGCCTCCCACTTTTTCTTTCCTAACGAGGCCTAAGTATTGTGCTGCATCTGTATAATAATTTGTTTGACGAACGTCAAATGCGTATTCGCGGGTTACTTGTTCTCTTGTGTAAGATTGAGTACTCAGTATTTCACACAAATTGATTACTCTCTCAAATTTATCTGCTTGGGGAAATGCCACTTGCGGTTCTTTTGTAGTGGTAATTTTCTTCAATAGGCCATCAATATCGTCCATTGTTATGTCAGTATTTTCAATGGAATAACGTTTAGACTTAACCAATTTTAAAGAATTGTATAGCATTTCATCCTCGAATTTATACTCATATAAAGAAAAAATTCCGTTTGAATATACAAGGAATATTGGCTTAATTCTTTTGGTTATGCCTTTTGAACGCCATGTTCTAAAAGGATAGTAAAGTTGTCGAATTAAAAAATCTTCTGACAGGTCCCTTTTTGCTTCGATAATAGATAAGTAGTTGATTCCCTCATAGGCGGAATCAATTTCTATTTGCGAATTTTTTACATCTAGGGGTAAAATTTGGCCGTCGGATCCTTTGATATTGAAGGAAAATTCTCCCGACCCCATACGCCCGCATACGGTGGCGTATAGGTCTTCATCTTCGAAAAAGTCAGATAATATCCCTGAAGCAAATGCTGCGTTTATCGCGATCGTTTCGCTGGGGATATTTTCATCGCTTATTGATTGAAGATTGTCTGGTAAGGAAAATTGCTGAATAGGTGCTGTGTTCGGTTCAAATGAATGATAAGCGTCAAATTCGGAAATAACATAATCTCCGCGGGATATTGGGAGAATTGCTAAACTGTTTTCACGAAATATTTTTGGTAAATTAATAGAATGATCAAATTTGGACATCAAACGAGGTTCACGTTCTTGTTTGATGTCATTTGCCGATATGACATAACGCCCCTGACGATGTACCTCATCAAGAATGTTGAAACGTTCAAAAAGGGTGTTCCACGCAATGTCGTTTTGAGTTAAATCATTCATAATTTGTTACAACGACTTCATCTACAAGACCGCGCCGAGATGCTATAGAATTTACAGATCTTTTTGCTTGTACCGTGTGGATGGTGTAATCCTTATACAGATCTTTTATAAAATCGGTTGCGGAATTTGACAACATGAATTTTACATTTTTCTTGTTAAGAGAATCACAGACTTCTTTTAAAGATTCCTGTTGTTCTCGCCCAAAACCACCTTTTGTATATCCTGTAAAACTTGAGGAATCTGAAATAGGATCATATGGAGGATCGAAGTAGACGAAAGATTTATCATTAGCATTTTTTAGCGCTGCTGAAAAATCCCCGTTATAAAATGTAATTTCATTGTCTTGAAGGTATTTACTGACAGCTTTCAGTACAGGAGCGTTAACAATTCCAGGATTTACATAGTGCCCAAAAGGGGTGTTGAATTCTCCGGCATTGTTAACTCTAAATAAACCGTTATAGCAGGTCTTGTTTAAGAAAATGAGCCTAGCGGCCTTTTCAACATCCGTTTTGTCGTCATAAAAAGCTTTATTGCGATCCCAATCCCTTATTTCGTAAAAATGTTGTTCATTGTTTGGGTGCGCTTCAAGTTCGGATATTAAATCATCTACATGATCTTTGATGACTTGATACATATTAATCAAGTCTGCATTTACATCGTTAACAATAGCTTTCTTGGGTTGCAGGTGGAATAACATGGCGGCACCACCCAAGAATGGTTCATAATACTTAGTAAACCCTTTTTTAGGAAGAAAACGTTCTAGCTCATTAATGAGCTGCCTTTTTCCCCCGACCCATTTTACAACGGGAGCGACGAGTATATTTTTTTGGGGTTTGGCAGACATTGGGTTCCTATACTTTGCAAAAAATATATAAAAAAATAGCGATTTGATTTGTTCTTTGTCAAATATAGAATCTTATTTTGACACTTAGTGACATTTTGAGCACTTTTTGAAAAATTTCTGTTAAGCGCATTCGCGTTAGGGATAGTGACCCCTTGGGGCCGAGACTGTGGGCTCGGTTTTATGAGGTTGGGCGGGAACGGAGTGAACCGGGCAACCCATAAAATATAGCCCGACCCACGCCAGTGGGAAACGCCCAAATGCAAAGGGGCGAACCGTTGCAGAAACCTCCTCGGCTCGGTCATGGGCAAGCGAGCTTGCCCGCGACTCTCGCCTTGCGGGGTTTTCCCGATTATCCACTGGGAAGATGGCGAAATCTCTACGGTGGACGACGCCGAACTTCCGGTGCTCTTGCCGGAACTCAAGGATTACAAGCCGGGTGACGGCGGACAGTCCCCGCTCGCCAACGCCACCGAATGGCTCCAGGTGACCGACAAGAACGGCCGCAAGGGTATCCGTGAAACGAACACCATGCCGCAGTGGGCTGGTTCTTGCTGGTATTACCTGCGCTACATCGACGCCTGCAACGGCGACGCATTTGTTGCAAAGGAACTTGAAAAGTACTGGATGCCGGTTGATCTCTATGTGGGCGGTGCCGAACACGCCGTGCTCCACTTGCTCTACAGCCGCTTCTGGCACAAGGTCCTGTTCGACCTCGGCCTCGTCTCTACCGACGAACCGTTCCAGAAACTCTTCAACCAGGGCATGATTCTCGCCTTCGCTTACGAAGACGCCGCTGGCTCCAAGGTCCCGACTGACGAAGTCGAAGAAAAGAACGGAAAGTTCTTCAAGAAGGGAACCGACATCGAGCTCAAGCAGATCGTGGCGAAGATGAGTAAGTCCCTCAAGAACGTCGTGAACCCCGATGATGTTGTGCGCGACTACGGTGCCGACAGCCTTCGTTTGTACGAAATGTTCATGGGCCCGCTCGATGCCGTGAAGCCGTGGCAGACCAAGGGTATCGAAGGCATGAACCGCTTCCTCGGCCGCGCTTGGCGCTCTGTGGTGGGCGACGACGATGCCGCTCCGGTTTACGTTGACGAAACCGCTCCGGAAGCCATCGAAAAGGTGATGCACCAGAGCGTTATCAAGGTCACGAACGACATTGAAAACATGAGCTTCAACACGGCCATCAGCCAGTTGATGATCTTCAACAACGAAATGATGAAGATGGACAAGCGCTACCGCGAACCGTGCGAAACGTTCGTCAAGCTCTTGCACCCGTTTGCCCCGCATATCGCCGAAGAAATGTGGAGCATCCTCGGTCACGAAGGCTCGCTCACGAATGTCGCCTGGCCGGAAGCCGACCACTCCAAGGCTGTGGAAAACACCGTGGAAGTCGTGTTCCAGGTAAACGGCAAGGTCCGCGCTAAGGCAAGTGTCGCGAAGGACATGGACAAGGCCGCCCTCGAAAAGCTCGCACTTGACAACGATCGCGTGAAGGAGTTCATGGCTGGCAAGACCGTCGTGAAATCTATCGTGGTGCCCGGCAAGCTCGTCAATATCGTCGTCAAGTAATAAAGGGGGAGGAATCCCCCTCGCTTCAGCCCCGGCCCTACCCTTATAATCACGCCCACTCAAAAGAGTGGGCGTCTTTGTATAACCCGCCCAGCCGGGTCTTCCGCTACCCCTTCTAGCGGGTGCTTAATCGCTGCACTCCTCCCTAAAATACATTTAAAAGTTTTTTTCTGCGTAAACGTGTTTTTTATAATTAGGTGGTTTGATTTTCTTTGGGCTTTTATATATCTTTAGATAAGAGGCCTAATATGCAAGAAAGCATCTTTGAAATAATATACAAAGTCATTCAAAGCAAATATTTGGTGGATGCTGTGTTTGTCGGAACTCGTCTCCAGAGAGCGGGCGTTGCGATTTCTAAGGACAATTTTACGAAGTCGTGTAGAAACCTTTATATATTCACTAGATGACCGCCAAAGTGTTAAAAAGTGATTGACAAAATATTGGAGAAATGATGGAATGTTTAAATGAAATAGCGAATTGTTTGGAAAATGTAAGTTTTGTTGAAAGGATTATTTTTTTTATAACACGAGGCGTTATGCTTGTTTTCTTTTTAGTGATTCCGGTGCTTATTGTAATTGTTCAAATGTTTCGTTTTTGGACGACGGATTTCGATGAGATGAGCGAAAAAGATAAGGAACCAAAAGGACAAACTATAAATTTCAAAAATATGGAAAAAAAAGATGTATCGAACAAAGAGTCCTCCGGCTTAATTGGTAATTCAACAAACGTTGTCCTAAATAAGAGAAATCGTCAAACAGAGCTAATGAAATCGTATATAATTGTTCCTTTGGAAACATATTTCTATATTCTTTTTATGTTGGGGGCAATTTATGTTATGGGGAAATTTTTTGTAGCTTATCATGATAATCCTATATTGGGAGTAAAAAAATTAGTAGAATGCATTCAGAAGAACTGGATTGCTGCAATTTTCCTTTTTGGGTTGTTTATGCATAGGATTGTCATAAATAAGATTGATGATATTATTGAAATTCAAGGTATTAAGTTTAAAAATAAAAATAAGTGAGGTTTGAATGGTTGGGAATGTTGATCCAAATACTGTACTAATTATAAGAAATCTTTGGGATAATGGTACTATTATAGAAGTTAACTTTAATGCCCCAAATCTGCGGGCGTTTTGGATAAATGTTCAAGATGAAGCGCAACATGAAATCTCAACTAATTATGAAATTAATCAAGGCGAAACGATTCATGTAATATCAAATAATCGTCGAAATGTATTGTTGTATAATGGGGGTGATGAGGAACGACATTATGAAATCCTTTTTAATGTTGCTGGTTTGCCTTTTGGTTCGGCATCTGCGAAAGCCGGCTTTTGAAAATGGAGAAATCAAAACTTATAAAGACTATTAATCAGAAGGGGTTTCGTAATAGCCTTATCTCTATCCATTACAACATTGGTAGGGTATTGCCGTTTCGAGCGCAGCGTTTCCCTGATGACCATATCTCAGATTGGTATCGTTTATAATTTGTAGAAGTTCATGACGTAAAGCATAGTGGTATAGGTGGAAAATACGGCTGCGCTTATGGCTTTTACTACAGAAACGGAGAACGGGCTGATGTTATGGAAAACATCCCGAGCAAAGTTGGTGTAAGTTGAGCGATACGAAACCGCAAGGGATTCAAATTCAAATACGGAGCCTGTTGTGAAAGAGCCTTTGTCGCAGAAAATGTTCTATTACTTTGACGAGTCCGGCGATCCGAAAATTCTCGGACATCGCGGCAAGAACCTATTGCGAGAAGGGTTGGTCAGTAAGACTTTTTCTGTTGGCTATGTGGAAATGTCTAACCCGCACCAATTGCTAGTTGATTTGGAAAATCTTCGCAAGGAATTGATGGAAGATGAATACCTTAAGGCTGTGCCGTCTGTGCAGAATCTGAAAAATGGTTTTCATGCAAATAAGGATTGTGCGGAAGTCAAAGAGAAGGTTTTCAAATTGTTGAAGAAGGCTGATTTCGAAGCCTATATAATTGTCGCTCGCAAAGACGAATCGATTTTTCGTCGCAAATTCAACATGAGCGACAAAAAGTTGTATAAGTTCCTGGTCGCAGAACTTCTGAAGAACCGCTTGCATCTTTACAACGAAATCGATATCTATTTCTCGGAGATGAGCAACATCGTAAGCGTTTCCAACATGACGGAAGCTCTGAATGATGCCATTGCAAAGTTCCAGCAGAAATGGGGTAAAGAAAACAATGGGAACATCCGCATATTCTTGCAGCAACCATCGCACTTACCTTTGCTGCAAGTAATCGACTATGTTTTGTGGACGATTTTTAGGGTGTATGAGAAAAACGATTTCCGCTATTTCAATTTCATCAGGGAAAAAATAAAACTGGTGCATGACATTTTCGATGTTGAGGCGAACCAGTTTTATGGGACATTCTATACGGACAAAAATCCGCTAGAGCAAAAAAAATGGAGTCCCATCAGCGGCTAGGTTTCCAAAGAAACGCACGGCATGGAGCCGACATTCACCAACCAAGGACTCTATAACAAATATACCATTTTTTGTGAGAAAAGTCAATAGGAGCTTTTTTGCCCATTTTATTTGACGGTTGTTTGATAGAATATGCTTGAGATAACCAAAATTGGCGAATTTGACGCAAAATCACCATTTTTTATTTGATAGGAATGGACGGAAAGTTCTGTTTGCCCTCCTCCATCCAACTTTGAATAATCCCACTTTTCTTGCAAAAGTGCGTTTTTGGCCCGATTTGGGCTGTTTCTTTGTGAGTGGACACCCTTATGTCATAAAAAAGAGTTATATTAAGATTGTAAAAACTTTTTTAGAGGTATACTTATAAGGTAGATTAGTTTTTGACATTTCTTGAGCTTTGCTCCTTGTTCTCTAACTCGAAATCAGCAAATTTCAAAGAACCTGAGAATTGGATGCGAACGCTCACGTCCAGAAATGGGCGTGGGTTGTTTGTGTTTATCAGGTTAAGGTTTTGCTGAACCTCGAGTTAGGTAGACATAGACAAATCCCACGTCTTTTTTTGTGGCTAGATCTTTTGATAGGAACATTGCTCTAAATGCAAGACATTCAACAAGAGAGGTCGAATATGAAAAATTGGTCAAATTTCATTCTTATTATGATTTTATTCATAGATGTGGGATTTGCTGCGGATTCTTCAAAAGATATAGACAGCTTAAAAATAGAGATGGAACAATCTATTATAGATGTTGATTTGGGAAAATATAGGCAAATAGCAAGAAATATTAAAGATAAGGAAGTTCTAGCAAATGGACGAGTTGCATATAGGTTTTATGATATATATAAAAAGTGTAAAGTTCGCTTTTATGATGGCGCTTATGAGCCGTCTTGTATTCGCGATGTAAATTCTGAATCAGAAAAACTCTCAGCAATTCTTGGTTCTTTTTCCTCAAACTTTCAAGAAAAAGCATCCCGAGATATTGAGGATATCAAAAGTTTAGCCGAAGTAAATAAAAAACGATCGAAAGACAAACCTGTTTTTAAAAAGGTTAATGTTGATGATTTGGTAGATTTTACTATTAAACCTTCTGATTTTAAAAATTATGAAAAAATTGGCGTGACGGAAGATTCTGCAAAAAAATGGTTTTCTTTGCATCAAACAGCTATGATGGTAAAAGAGTGGCGTAATAATGGCGTTTATTCACCCGATACAGCGGAACTTTGGCTAAAAAAAGGTGTAACATTTGAGCATATTGAGAAATGGAGCGGTGTAGGTTTAGAATCTGTTGATGAATGGCTAAAAGTTGCTGATTTAAAGGTGAACGTTTCTAATTATATTTCTGCTGGTGCGAAACCGGATGAGTTGAAGGGTTGGTTGGATTACCATTATACGTATGGATACGAATCTTTTGAGGGAACTCTAGAATACGACGAAATAAAAAAGTATAACGCGGCACACGTTAAGCCTTCTTTTGCCTTTGCAATGAATAAACAAGGTCTTTCTGTAGATGACATTGTCAAACAATGGAAGAATGTAAGAAAGAATTGCAAAGAAATTCTTCCACAAGATGAATTATATTCTGCAAATCCCTATGCGACTAAAGGGAAATGCTATGAATATATAGGAAGTTCAGTCCAGTTACTTTCGAAAAATTCAGGTCTTTATGAAGGAGATGGTGTTTCTTTTGTTTCGATAGCGAACGGAATAATCCCCAAAACTGTTATTGGCGTAGCTAAAAGTAGTGGGGCATATACCTATACGTCTACTATGGGAGCGAAGCAAACTGTCGCAAAACTTTCTTTGGTGCAATTTGCTCCTTTTCAAGATTGATGCTTTTTAAGGATTCTTTGGGAGACTCAAATTATGAATTCTAAACCATTTCCGATAATGATGGCAATTATATCTATTACCTTGCTAGCTCTCGCGATTTATGCAAGAATGGCATTGGACTGGCCCATTGCCTTATGGCTTCTGTTAGGAACGTTGATTGGCGCTTGGTACTCTGGTGCGAAAAGTTGGGTTGCTGATATGAAACAGAATAAAATGAGTCAAAGTGATGGTAAGAGATTTTTTACTATCATGACAATCATTCCTATAATCTGTTTTGTGATTTACTTAATTATTCATTTTGGCTTTGCTGAATCATATAACGAGCGTAAAGCGAAAGAACATGCAATACAACAATATGCAATTGAATATGCGAAAAGCGTAATAGAAGCTGATAATTATGGCCTTGCTCTCCAAAATGATTTGAAAAATGCTCAAATAGCATATAAAGGTGATTCTTCGTTATCTCAAATGCTTGCGGATATGTCGGAAGCAGTATTGAGAATGCACTCGGAAAAAGCTGAAAAGATGAAAAGCCTTTTTTCACATTACGATAATCTAGAGCTGGATTTTATTCAAGATTCTATAACTCAAACAAATAAACTTTATGTAGAAAAATGGACTGCGATGTACAATATTATTCTCAATACGAATGTGTGGGCGAAAGTGCGCTCAGAGGCTTTTTTAGATTCTATAAACCGATTTGCAAATAAATATGACGAAAGTCAAAAGAAAGCGAAGGCATCCTTGAATGGGGTGTTGAATATGGTGAAAATAAATGGAGATAGTTTGTATAGGTCTTTGGGCTATCTCAAAAATGTAAAAACCATGCCGATAGAAGCTTTGCCAATATTTGCAAAAGTGTCAAGGGCCTGTCCTGCATTTGTGAGATTTAGGGACTCATTTGATTATAAAGGAATGAGTGACTCTGATGGCATTTATTATGATGGAAAGGCTCGATATGGCTTGAAAAGTTTGAGTGTGATTATAAAAGAGGATTTGAATTATGATGTGAGAACAATAAACAATGTGTGCAATTATGTTCTGACAAAAAAAGAAGACCGTGTTCTTACGATAAAAGAAGCGTGTGGAATTTTATGTAAGGGAACATATCATTCTTTTGATGGTAAAGAGGAATATCGCTTCGACGAAAAAATACCTAAAGATGCTATTACAGTTAATCGATGAACGATAACATTCTTTGTTTGTCTTAAGTGCTCCTTGTAGTTTTCTATGACACGCATATTATGCTCTTGAAGAGATTGCATTCTCTTTCGCGTTAGGGATAGTGACCCCTTGGGGCGGAGACTCGCGTCGGTCTTGTATTGCATTCCTTGGAAGCGAGGCTCCGTTTTAGGTGGCGGGCGGCGAGCGAAGCGATGACGACTGCCCCTAAAATATAGCCCGACCCGCACGAAAGTGCGGGGAACGCCCAAATGCAAATCTTTCCGACGAAGTCGAAGAAAAGAACGGCACAGCTGCGAGAGGCGAGTGCCGCGACGGGGTGCTTGCACACCGGCATGGCCGAGCCGAAGCAGATGGCGCTTGCGCCACTTCTTCAAGAAGGGGACCGACATCGAGCTCAAGCAGATCGTGGCTAAGATGAGTAAGTCCCTCAAGAACGTCGTGAACCCCGATGACGTTGTTCGCGACTACGGTGCCGACAGTCTTCGCTTGTACGAAATGTTCATGGGCCCGCTGGACGCCGTGAAGCCGTGGCAGACCAAGGGTATCGAAGGCATGAACCGCTTCCTCGGTCGCGCCTGGCGTTCCGTTGTTGGCGACGACGATGCAGCTCCGGTTTACGTTGACGAAACCGCTCCGGAAGCCATCGAAAAGGTGATGCACCAGACCGTTATCAAGGTCACGAGTGACATCGAGAACATGAGCTTCAACACCGCGATTAGCCAGCTGATGATCTTCAACAACGAAATGATGAAGATGGACAAGCGCTACCGCGAACCCTGCGAAACGTTGCAGAAACACCTTCGGCTCGGCAATGGGCCTGCAAGCAGTCCCGCTGCGCTCGCCTTACGGAGTTTTCGTGAAGCTGTTGCACCCGTTCGCCCCGCACATCGCCGAAGAAATGTGGAGCATCCTCGGCCACAACGAATCGCTCACGAACGTCGCCTGGCCCGAAGCCGACCATTCCAAGGCCGTGGAAAACACCGTGGAAGTCGTGTTCCAGGTGAACGGCAAGGTCCGCGCGAAGGCAAGTGTTGCCAAGGACATGGACAAGGCCGCTTTGGAAAAGCTAGCTCTTGAAAATGAAAGAGTGAAGGAATTCACCAAGGGTATGCAGGTCGTCAAGTCGATAGTTGTGCCGGGTAAACTGGTCAATATCGTTGTCAAGCCGGCGTAACGATCGTGTGAAGGATTGCCCCTGAGCCGAGTGTAGCGACCACGCTTGCGTGGGCATTACCGAGGCGATTGGGCAAGGGCTCGAAGAGCCTAATTCATGGCTGGTAAGACCGTCGTGAAGTCCATCGTGGTTCCCGGCAAACTCGTCAAATTTTGTGGTGAAGTAAAAGGTCCCTGAGCCTGTCGAAGGGCCTTTGCATCAAAGTGTCATCCTGGAGCGTCCGTGAGGACGCGATAGGATCCAAAAGCATTAAAGGCGTTCCTTACGGAATGCCTTTTTTGTCACCAAAAATGCCACCAAAGAATTGTAAGTTCGGAGAAAACTATGCCTTTATCTCCCCTTCAAAATATCCCTAATCATTTCATTGGCATTCTTGTAGGCTTTCGTCTCGCGTTTGCCTGAGGCGATTTCATTTGCTTCGGTTATGGCGTCTTGAACTTCGGAATGATTGTCTTGTAACCATTCAGACAAAAGGATTTCCAACCTCTTGAAATCACAACACCAGAGGTTTGCGAAATCGTTCTTGCCTTCAGTGCGGCTCCGGTACACTTTCTGGGCCTTTTCGACAATGAAGTCAAGATTCTTACGGACGAAAATCCATTCGTCTTTGAGCATTTCGCTATTGATGACGCATGTATCGATTAGGCTCTCGTCAACGGGAACCATGTTGCCGAACAAAAGCACTGCAATCTCGTTCCCTTTAGGGCCGGAAATCGTCATTGTAAATGTGCTGGGGCGTTTGCTGCGCCCTTTCTTTTGTCGAACGTTGTTGGTCTGCGAGGTGAGAGGAATGCAATAGAAATGCTCGGCGATTTTTATTGCCAAGAAGACGTAAGGTCTCTTCTTTGTGCTGACTTTTGGCTCTGCCAAGCGAAGCATATCGAGGTATTCTTCTCTGACGAAAACTAGGCGTGTTTGATTCGTGCTTTTCATGCAGGCCTCCTTAACAAAAAAGATTACAACCCCTAGATAGGGATTGTAACCTTTTAAAATTGTCCACTAAGGCAGGACCTCGCACCTTTTGAGTCTGTCCACTAAGGTAGGACCACTCGCCTTTTGTTTCTGTCCACTGAGGCAGGACCACGCACTTGTTGCCGATATCTCGACAATAATCAATATACATTAATTTCCTGAGAAAGTCAATATTGTGTAGCCAAGCCATAGCCTGAATATACATCAAACGGCAAAATCCCGCAATAGGGGTGACTTTCCAACGTATCAATTCCTTTATCATATCAACTCCATCTGCTTACAGGCGAAAAAAAACAGAAATTACTGCTCAAATGTATAAATTTTAGAAGCGGTTGTCAAGAGGTTCTGGCAATTTTATTGGAAAATGTCCCCAGCCCCGAAATGTTAGAAAATACAATCAAGAATCTCTTTGCATGCTTCAATCGTTGCTTCAAACGGAACATCTTTTGCAAACGAAGATTTTTTCGCGTAGTTAATCTTCATTCAGTACCACCGTCATAAGTTCCGCCACTTTGTTCTCTATTTTCAGTATCTTGGCATAGCGGAGAAGATTGCGGGTATTCTTGTCTTTTGATTTTGCGTAAAGCCTGAGCGCCTTGCCGTAAATTTCGGCATCGATCTTTCGACTGTTCTTGATGATGTCGCAAAGCGTTCGTTCCATGTCGTAGCTTTCCACCAGATGCCCAAGAGAAGTCTTGATTTCGTGGACTCCTAGCTTGTATGTTTCATCGTGAGAATCCGTGTGGATTGCGACGGAAGGGTTCGGAGAAAATGGCCTGTAATTCTTGGGCCCGGTCACTTCGAAGTAATCCGGGAGCTGGTCCGTTAGCCCATGCAAGAATAGTGCTGAAACGTATGAAAAGATGAATCTGGGATACTTGTATTGAAAAACAAGGTAATCGTCCCTGATCCATTGCTCCTGGGCGTAGAATCCCTTGTCTACCTTGACAAGGCCCTGCTTTCGCACAAAATCGGTCAAGAACCACGAAGGAATCTTGTGGGTGTCGACTTGCTTTCGCGTGATATAGCCGCTGTTTGCGTTCAGCATTTTTTCCAGTTTCTTCTCGTTTGTTTCTTGCATTTCAAACCAAATATGTAATAAAATGGTTGAAAAGGTAAGTTTTTATTTCTTTTTACCCGCTACAGAACATTAAAGACGCGAAAATCCCCACGAAAATGAGTATTGGCAGCACTTTCAACAGCAAGGTGACGGCGCAGGCATCCCCTGCGTCACCAGCCCCGAAAAGGGCCAATATGCCAAGCACGATAAGGAATGTCGTCGGCATAGAACTTCCTGAAATTAAATATATACTTCAAATGTCATAATATGACGTTAGAAACTGGTGCGAAGAAAATTTTCGTTGCGTTTTTTCAATAAAGTTCTTCGTTTCTGGATTTTTATCGAAAGAAAAATTTTAATGTTTTATATATTTTATTAAACGGAAAATGATTGTCATCTAATGGATTTGCCTTATGGAATGGAACGCCTCGGTCAAGAAACAAATTGAATCTCGCTTGATGGAAAAGGAAAAATCGCTTGCAGAATACGCTTGCAAGTCTGCGTCCGCGATGCGCTATCACGAAGTACCGGACGATATCCGTCCGAACTTTTCCCGCGATGCGGACAAGATAATCCATTCCTATTGCTACAGTCGATACATTGACAAGACTCAGGCGTTTTACCTTGTTGAAAATGACCATATCACGCACCGCGTATTGCATGTGCAGCTGGTCGCTAAAATTGCAAGGACCATTGGGCGTTTTTTGAATCTGAACGAAGACTTGATAGAGGCTATTTCGCTAGGGCACGATGTGGGGCATACGCCTTTTGGACATGACGGCGAAAGGATTGTCTCGAAGTTTTTGCAAGAGCACGACAAAGGTATTTTTGAACACAATGTACAAAGTTTTAGGTTGTTTCATGACCTCGAAGCGTATGGCAAAGGGTTGAACCTTACCGCGCAAGTGCTTGACGGAATCATCTGCCACAACGGCGAAATTTTGAAAAACGAATATGGTTGCGACCGGGGCAAGACTCCGGAAAAATTGTTGGAAGAATATAGAAATAGCCTTAGCGGAACGCTGAAATCGAAAGATATGGTCCCGATGACATTGGAAGGCTGCGTCATGCGAATCTCGGACGTGATTGCGTACGTTGGCCGCGACATCGAAGATGCCATCATCTTGAAATTGGTGAAACGCGAAGACATCCCCCAAGAAATCACGAAAGTTCTCGGTTGCAAAAACGCCGAAATTGTCAACACGCTCATAACAGACCTTGTCAACAATAGTATGGACAAAGAAACGCTCGTCTTTTCGCCTGAAGTTTTCGATGCGCTTAACCAACTGAAAAACTGGAATTACAAAAACATTTATTTGAACCCGAAAAAGTCAACTCAGGACGAAAAAATCAGGATGATGTTCCGGACGGTCTTGGAAGAATGTCATGAAGAACTCCAGTCTGGTATGAAAAAGGCAACAGGAATTAATCACTGGTATGAATCGCTGGGCAAAAAGTACAGGGAAACGACATCGCTTCCGCGCATTGTCGCCGACTATGTTTCTGGAATGACCGATGACTATCTGATGAGCACCTATAAGGATATCGTGATGCCAAAATCGTTTGGCGTGAGCTTTGAATAGAAAATGTTTGGGGATGTGCTTGACGTCTTGATTCGTACATGAAAAAATCCCAGCTTTTCGGCTGGGACAAATGTTTCGTGCAGTTCACCTAGCGTCGTGCAGTTCCGCTCGCATTGAGCATTCCCCGCACATTTTCAGAAAACATTCCGCGAGGTTCGTTTACTTCTGCAAGTTCAAGCTTGCGTTCGCGGCACCATATAAGCTAATGCTGTAATCCTTGATGACATATACAGGAATCTTGTTCAAAAGCGGGCGGATGTTCGGATTGTAGTTCTTTTCGAACCAGGTCATGAACAAGTTGTCGCGTTCGAGCCAACGCAAATCCTTCTGCACCGTGCCGCCTGCGAGGTAGAAGCCACCAAGCGGGAGGAAGAGCGTTGCGGCATCGCTTGCAAAGCGGGCGAGCATCTTCACGAACAAGCGCATCATTTCGGCGGCGACCGGATCGGTGTCGCTTGCGCGGCTGATGTACTTTGGACGGTCGTGCCAATCGGTTTCTTCAATCTTCTTGAAGGCTTCGTTCTGCGGTACGCCCTTCGTGTCGCGCCACCATTCATAGAGGTGAGCAAGGCCCATGCCAGAGACGAGCGGTTCAACGCCCGGCACCGTACCGATCCGCTTTTCCATGTAGTCGCGGAAGTCCTGGGAATCCTTGTCGAACGGGGCGAACGTGGAGTGGCCGCCTTCGGAGCTTGCCGGGATGTACTTTTCGCCGTCAAAAGCGAGGAATCCAACGCCCATGCCAGTCCCCGGGCCAATCACGGCCTTGGTCGTTTTTTGCGGGGCGGGAGTACTTCCGTCGGTATGCACAAGTTTGAAAATTTGTTTCGGGTCATCGACATCGAGCGTCGGGATGCCGTAGCTAATGGCCATAAAGTCGTTGATGACAAGTGTCGGGATGCCGGTTGCGTTCGTAATCGCATCGCCATCGACGCTCCACGGGAGGTTCGTCATGACGCACTTGTTGTTGGCGACAGGGCCTGCGGCGCTGATGCAGATGTGGGACGGCTTGAGCGAAGCGTTGCTTTCGGCGGCAACCTTGAGCGTTTCGCGGATGGGGGCGTCGAGCCCTTCAATGCACTGGCTCGGGCAAACGGTTTCGAGAATGAGCGTAAATTTGCCGTCTTTGTAGCCCACAAGGCCAAGGTTCGTGTTCGTACCACCGATATCACCCGCCAAAACGAGACGGTCAAATTTTGCATCGGGATTAAGCCATTTGATTTCCATAATTAAAACTCCATGATTTTCACGTTGAATATAATAAAAACAACCGATTTAATCCGCTCAAAAAATATACATTAAACACAAAGGGACTTATTTATATTGAATATGTCCATAAATTCACCTATTTCAATAAAAAAGAGACAATGCGCGCTATTCTTGCTTTTCTTTATTACTTCATCGTCTTCACCATCATGATTGTCGCGGGAATTCCCTATACGCTTTACTGCGGTATCCGGGGCCATTGGGAAGATTGCACCAAAATTTGCTATTACATGTTCAAGTACGTCATTTTCAAAATTTTCAGGATTACCGTTTCTGTTGAAGGTGCCGAAAATATTCCGAAGGAAAGGGGCTACGTCATCGTCGCGAACCACCAGAGCTTTTTGGACATCAATGTCGTTTGGCATTCCATTGCGACGGCATCGTTCATGGCAAAGGCGAGCCTCTGGAAAGCACCCGTATTCGGGTGGGTCTTGGACCGTTCCGGCAATATCCCCATCCACAAGAATCCGCGTTTGAATGCTGGCCTTGGCAAGATTCTCAAGAAACGCTTCGAAAACAATTACAACATTGTCGTGTTCCCCGAAGGGCACCGCAGTGAAGACGGGCACATGTTCAAGTTCCAAAATGGAATTTTCCGTTTGGCGAAAGAACAACATTTTTCGATTTTACCTGTTACATTTATTAATACCGGAAAGATTCTCCCGAAGGTCAAGTGGGCTGTCTATTCTGGCGAAGTGAAGGTGGTCATCCACCCGCTTATCCGTTACGAAGATTACGCCGACAAGCCGATGGCCGATCTCCGCGACGAAACACACGATTTGATTGAATCCGCTATGCCATACAAGCAGGCGGAACTTGCCGCAGCCAAAGCCGCAACCGATGCGTCAAACGACGCGACGGGCGATGCAGAAGGTAAGGCAACAGAAAACAAGGAGGCTTAATTATGGCTAAAGAATTACCGAGCGAAGAACAAATTATTGCAATTCTCCGTGACGAACCCATGGTAGGGAGCCAGCTCCGCAGTGCTCTCGGCCTCCCGAAAAAGCAGAAGATGGCTTTCAAGCAACTCCTCGCCGACATGATCGAGCGTGGCGTTTTAAAGCGTTCTGCCCACAAGGAATACCAGCTAGGCGATGGCGAGCCTCTCGAAGAAAAACGTGAAAAGCGTTTGAAGAAATTTGCAGAGCAAGGAGTCGAAGACAACCGACGCTTGGGTGCACGTAGCCGTAGGCAGACCGAAAAAGATTCGGGCACACGCGTCAAGCGTGGCATTTTGCACCAGACCGGTGACGAAGATTGGCAGGTCACCGAACTCGATACGGGCAAGGTTTATGAAATGTGTCACCGCAGGCAGGCTCCGGGCAAAGAAGGCGAGACGATTAGCTTTACACTTTATCCGCACCCGAAGCTCAAGCATAGCTATTTGGCAAAGGTCGATCGTTCTGCCGAGTTGAACAACATAAGCTGGGACGAAGTCAAGACAAAGTTCATGGAAGAAAGCAATCTCCCCAAGGATTTCAGCCCCGCCATCAAGAAATACGTCGAATCCATTACAGACCCGACCGAGAAAGATTTCAAGGGCCGCGTGGATTACCGCAATCTCGACATTCTTTGCATTGACCCCGAAGGTGCCATGGACCACGACGATGCCATTAGCGTGGAACGCACCGCAAATGGCGGATACAAGCTCGGCGTACATATCGCCGACGTGAGCTACTACGTGCCCGAAGGATCCGACCTCGACGAAGAAGCTCTCGAAAGAAGTTATACGCAATATTTGCCTTGGACTGCAGTGCCGATGCTTCCGGAAAAGCTTTCGAGCGGCGTTTGCAGTTTGCACGAAGGCGTGGATCGTTGTGCATTTACTTGCATGATGGAACTGGACAAGCATGCAAACGTGCTCTCCTGGGATTTCCACCGCAGTGTCGTGAAGATTACGAAGGGCATCACGTACCAGCAGGCCGTGCAGATGATGGAAGCCGGTGACGACTCCATCAAGGCACTTGCCGAAGTGACCGCGCTCCTCAAGCAGAACCGCACTAAGGAAGGTTTGCTTGAATTCCAGACAACCGAATACGGCTGCAAGTTCGACGAGAAGGGCGAACCGATTAAAATTGTACCGCGCGAACACGACGAATCGAACTCTTGGGTCGAAGAGTGCATGCTCATTGCGAACAACTGCTGCGCTAAGGAACTCAAGCAACGCAAGCTCCAAGGCATTTACCGTATCCACGAAGCCCCGGACACGAAGGACATCATGGAACTGTACTACATGTACCCGGACCTGTTCAAGGACGCTCCGGTGATGTTGCGCGATTTGGGCAAGCCTCGCAGCGGCGACACGAACTTGAACCCGGTTGCTTTCAAGCTGTACGAGCATTTGGTGAAACGTGCCCAAGGCGACGAAACGCTTACGAACCGCATTTTGCGCAGCATGCAAAAAGCCCATTACGATTCTAACAGCTTCGGACACTTCGCGTTGAACTGGCAAGATTACAGCCACTTCACTTCGCCAATCCGCCGTTATGCCGACCTTTGGTGCCATCGTGAACTGGCGCGCAAGGGCAAGGAAATCGATGCCGAACGCGTGAACAGCGTAATTGAAGTCTGCGACTTGATTTCGGCAAATGAAATCAAGAACATGAAGGTGGAACGCATCGCCATCAAAGTGTGCAGCTGCTGGATTTTGAAGAGCCGCATTGGCGACAGCTTCGAAGCAAATGTCACAGGCATCGAAGAATGGGGCATTTACGTTTCCATCGATGACCCGATTGCCGAAGGCCTTGTGCGTTACCGCGACATCGCAGGCGACGATTATTACGTGTTCAATCCCGACCAAGGGCTTGCATTTGGCAAAAAGAGCGGTCGCACGTTCCGCCGTGGCGACAAGGTGATGGTGCAGCTCCTCCGCGTCGATCCGTTACGCGGTCAGGCAGACTTCAGCATTACCGAAAAGCTGAGCGCCGAACCGAAGAAACGCCGCAGCCGCGAAGATACCGAACGCGATATCCGCAACTTCAACGAACGTGCGGACCGAGCCGCTGCCGCCGAAGCTCTCGGTTACGTAAGCCAGCCGGACGAAGACGAAT